>Ga0302250_1000054_pt1 | contig 198352 bp, 198 predicted proteins | sample AAG_RA_Asp_MG_FD_193536 | JGI IMG/M metagenome (GOLD analysis project Ga0302250, IMG submission 193536) | Enriched activated sludge microbial communities from anaerobic digester in WTTP, New Holstein, Wisconsin, United States - AAG_RA_Asp | ecosystem: Engineered > Bioreactor > Anaerobic >... | reverse complement strand
TTGAACAGGCCCGGGGCGTAGGCTGCCCCGATCGGCAACAGGAAGTAGTAGACCGTGGAGAAGATCCACCAGCCAAACAAAAAGGCCGTCTTTTTGTGGTGCAGTTCGATAAACTTGGGATTTTTAGCTATCGCTGCCCAATCATACGTTTTTTCCGCCATGATTTTCATCCTTTCTTAGTTTCTTTTCAGACTCTGAAAAACAACTACACAAACGAAACCTCTTACCTTTCTCCTTTCGGCTGAACGTATGCTCCTATCGGTACTGTGGTTCCAGACGCTATTGCTGACAACCCTACGGAGGCGTTCCCAAGGGCGTTTGAAATCCTTTTTTGGATCGCAGCAACATGATATTTAATTCAACAAAACAAAATTTAATCATAAATACAGCTTGTTACGTTACGCACAATGTATACATTATTCTAAGCGAGACTTTTCTATAACGTTATTTTGGAAATATCAATACATTTAATTTATGAAGTTTATAACAATTTGAAATTATTGGCATAAAACATGATATTACCTTTCAAACAGGCAAACACGGGTGCGCCGGGCCTCTGCCCGACTGCAATGCAGGTGAAACCGAGCCATGAAAAACGAGTGGAGGGGAAAACTGCCGGGAAAACGAACGGGGAACGATGGAAGTCGCCTACAGGGGCAGGGTATAGGGCAACGCGTGCTCTTCGCCGGAGGTAAGCACGTGGCAGAACTGCGACACCAACCGATAGGTGATGCCCCACAGCACTGGCCGCTGAGGATGCAGCAGGATGGCCGGCGCCTCAAGGGTCTGGCCACCAAAACGGACCGCCGCAGTCACCTGGCGCTGCGGTTGCAGCAATACCTCCAGCTCAAACCAGAAGGCATCGTGAACTTCATGGGAAAGTATCGGCTGAACAGGTTGCGCCAGGTGATAGACAAAACAGGCCACCCGCACCGGCAGGTTGGCGCCCACCACATCGGATAGTCGGCCCAGACAGGCGGCTGCAGTCAGGTCGATCCCCACTTCCTCCAGCGTCTCCCGTTCGGCAGTTTGTCGCAGATCGGCATCGCGGGAATCCATCCGGCCGCCCGGCAGGCCGATATTGCCGGACCAGGGATCACGGGGGTGGCGGGCCCGTTCGATAAAGAGCAGTTCAAGCCCGCAACCACTTTCGCGCAGGATCAGGGCCACGGCGGCCGGTTTCTGATCACTCGTCCCATCGACCGGTGCGGCAGCGGCCTGATTGAGACGCCGGGAGATATCGGCAAGGTGTAAGGGGAGATGCATGACGTGTACTGTACAACGATTCTGAAAGTCACGGCAAGAAGTCACATCGCTTACTTGCCGATCCACTCAATTCAGGTATACTACGCAAACAGACGGCATCCCTGATGAACTGCAGTGGATTAATTTATGATGGCTCTACGCACACAGCTGTTGCTGCTGGCCCTGGTCCCCCTGCTTTGCGCCGGTGGTGCGTTATGGAGCCTGATCGAACTGCGTCGGACCTCGGAACAGGTGTCACGCGCGATAGACCGCAATACACGGATGGCTGGCGAGCTGAATGACTTTATTCTGTTTCTGGAGGAGCCCCCGCCCGGCAAGACGGCCCAGTACCAACTACAGGCCACCCGCAATCGGGTGGATACGCTTTCAAAACCAGCACCGGCCCTTTTCGACGCCCCTGCGGAACAACTGGCGCTTGAAAAGCTGACCGCGGCGCCGGAACTACTGGGCAAGCTGGTCGAGCAGATCCGCCGCAGCGGTGTTACTTCCCTCACCACCCGCCAGGCCGCCCAACTCACCCAGGAATTGCGGCTGTTGCTCAAGGCCAGCGATGACCTCTCCGCATACTACCACCGCGTGCTGCTCAAAGCCCACCAGCGCAACAGCCGGACAAACCTGGCACTACTGCTGGGGGCCCTGGCCTGGCTGCTCTCCGGAGCAGTGCTGCTCCAGCGCACCCTGGCGCGACCGGTGCGCCAGCTGCGGGAAGCGCTTAACTCCCTGACCAAAGGACACCTTGGCCTGCGTCTCAGCGGGGCTCCACCGGGCGAATTGGGGCAGCTGTACAGTGCCTTCAACAGCATGGCCGAGGCGCGACAACGAGTTGAAGAACAAGCCCGGGAAGCAGAAGCACGCCTGAAGGAACTGCTGGAGAACCTGCAGATGCTGGTGGTCAGTCTTGATCAGAACGGTGCGATCAGCTACTGCAACGACTACCTGCTGGAACTGACCGGACGTAAACGCCATGAAGTCATCGGGAAAAACTGGTTTGAGCTGTTCATCCCCGAGCCGGAAACAGTGCGTCAACTCTTCAGCGAGACCATCCAAAACAGCCAGATCACCCACCACTACGAAAATGAAATCCTTACCCGGGATGGCTCACGCCGCCTGGTGGCCTGGAACAACACCTTACACCGGGATGCCGGCGGCCTGATTACCGGCACCACCAGCATCGGCAGCGACATTACCGACCAGCACAACTCCCGTCAGGAACTGGAACAGAGCCAACGGACCCTGCGTACGCTGCTGGACGCCAACCCAGAATCGCTTTGTCTGCTGGATCGCGCCGGGACGGTGCTGTCCGCAAATCGGATCTGCGCCCAGCGACTCAATAAAGGCGTTGATCAGCTGCTTGGATGCGACATCTACTCCTTTTTTTCAGGCGATGTGGCACTAGCGCGGCGCGCAAAGGTCGAGGAGGTATTCCGCACCGGTCTGCCGACTGTATTCAACGATACCCGCGACCTCTGGCAGTTTGAAAATCATGTCAACCCGGTCACCGGCCGTGACGGCACGGTTGAGTGTGTCGCTGTGCTCTCAATCGACATCACCGAAAAATTACGGGCCGAGCATGATCTGAAGCGGGCCAACGAGGAACTGCGCCAGAACAACGAAGAGCTGGAAAAGCGGGTGGCTGCCCGTACCGAACAGCTGACCGTGCTCAACAGCAGCCTGCAGGAGGCAAAGGAGCGCGCCGAGGCGGCCAACGCCACCAAGAGCGAGTTTCTGGCCAACATGAGCCACGAGATCCGCACGCCGATGAACGCCATCCTGGGGCTGGCCCACCTTACCCTGCAGACCGACCTGACCAGCAAACAGCACGAGTATCTGCAGATTATCAACGGCTCCGCCCACCACCTGCTGGGCGTGATCAACGACATCCTGGATTTTTCCAAGCTTGAGGCAGGCAGATTAAGGATCGAGCAGACCCCCTTCCTGCTGGGAGAGGTGCTGGACCGGGTGATGGGCCTGGCCAAGGTACAGGCCAAAGAAAAGGGCTTGACCCTCACGGCGGTGATCGCCGAAGGTGTGCCGGACAGCCTGCAGGGGGATCAGCTCCGTCTGGAGCAGATCCTGATCAACCTGCTGTCCAACGCCATCAAGTTTACCGAACAAGGGCAGGTCACCTTGCGGATCAGCAGCGCGACGCAACAGGACCATCAGCGTCAGGTGATATTGCTGTTTTCGGTACAGGACAGCGGTATCGGCATGGATCAGGAGACGCTTGACCAGCTCTACCACCCCTTCACCCAGGCCGACAGCTCCATCACCCGGATACACGGCGGTACCGGCCTGGGACTTTCGATCTGCAAACGTCTGGTGGAGATGATGGGGGGCGAGATCAGCGTGCAGAGCAGCCCCGGCAAAGGCAGTACCTTCACCTTCAGCATCAGCTTTGGGCTGGGTGCCCGCCAGCCGCGTACCGCCAGCCGCTCGGTGCGGACACCACTTGCCCAGCGCAAGCAGAGTCTGCGTGGCAGCCGCCTGCTGGTGGTTGAAGATCAGCAGATCAACCTGCAGATCGCCCGTGAGCTTTTGGAGTGTGCCGGCGCCAGCGTAGAAACCGCCAGCAACGGAGAAGAGGCGCTGCGGCTGGTGGCTGATCACGGCGACAATCTGGATGCCGTCCTGATGGATATCCAGATGCCGGTGATGGATGGCTACGAGGCCACGCGGCGGATTCGCGAACGGTTTTCCAGCGAGCAGCTGCCGATCTTTGCCATGACCGCCCATGTCTTTGACGAAGAACGGACACGTTGCCTGGAAGCAGGCATGAACGACCACCTCCCCAAGCCGCTGGATATCAAGGCGCTCTTTGCACTCCTGGAACGGCACATAGCCCCGGCAGTCGCCGACCAGGCCGGTACAGCGCTGCTGGGCAGCCTGGCCGACCAGGAGATTACCGTGCTGCCCGACAGTCTGCCGGGCCTTGATATCGATGCGCTGCTGGAGCGGGTAAACCAGAATCGGCAGCTACTGGTCCGTCTGGTCAGGCTGTTCGCCCATGAACACCACACCACCACCAAAGAGATCAAACAGCTGATCGATGAGGCCGATCTGGCTGCAGCCGCTCGCCTGGCCCACGGTATCAAGGGGGTGGCGGGCAACCTGTCGGCGCACGAGCTGCAGCAACATGCCGCACAGCTTGAAGAGGCACTCAAACAGGGGGACCGGGACGAGGCATCACGGCTGCTGGTGCCGTTTGAACAGGCCCTGCTGCAGGTCTGCAGCGCCGCCGAGCACCTGAGCGCCATTGCACTGCCATCCTACGCCGATGCCGATGGTTCGCCCCAGCCCGACAGCCTGGCCGGCCAGATGCAGCTGCTGGACCAACTGCTGCACTCCAATGACCTGCAGGCCCATGAAATCCTTGCACAGCTACGCCAACGCCTGACCGCCCCTGACGATCGCACTGCGGTTGAACGGCTGGGTGAGGCCATTGACCGCCTTGACTACCAGCAGGCGCTGCAACTGCTGAGACAACTGGCAGTACGCCACACCATCACACTTATGGAGGAGACTGAGTGACCACCTGTCATGACGGGCAACTGATGATACTCTTGGTGGACGATGCGCCCACCAATATTCAGGTGCTGAACGAAACCCTGAAAGACGACTACCGACTATTCTTCGCCACCAGCGGATCCGAGGCCCTGCGCATGGTCAACCAGGCACCGCCCGATCTGATCATACTGGACATCATCATGCCCGACATGGACGGTTACGAGGTTTGCCGGGCACTTAAGGCCAACGCCCAGGCCCAGAACATACCGATCATCTTCATCACCTCCATGCGCCAGCAGGAAGACGAGGTGGTTGGCCTGGAACTGGGGGCGGTTGACTACATCACCAAGCCGTTCAACCCGGCCGTGGTAAGGCTGAGGGTGCGTAACCAGATCGAACTGAAGCGCCAACGCGACCTGCTGGCCCGTCTCTCAAACCTGGACGGTCTGACCGGTATTCCCAACCGTCGCGCACTGGATGCCTCCATCGACCGGGAGTGGCGCCGCTGCTTACGCTCACACAAGCCCGTTTCACTGCTGATGGCCGATATCGATCACTTCAAAAGCTACAACGACACCTATGGTCACTTGGCCGGCGATGACTGCCTGAAATCGATCAGCAGCTCGCTGTTGCAGACGCTGGAACGACCAGGTGACCTGCTTGCCCGCTACGGTGGCGAAGAGTTTATGGCACTGCTGCCTGAAACCGATGCCACCGGCGCCCAGCTGGTGGCCCACAAGATGCTACAGGCGGTAAACGACCTGGCGCTGCCCCACGCCGGGGCGCAGGCCGATGAGCATGTCACGGCCAGCATCGGGGTGGCCACCATACATCCCGACCGCACTACCAGCAGCGCCAACCTGCTCGAGGCCGCCGACAAGGCCCTGTATCAGGCAAAACATCAAGGCCGCAATCGCGTCTGCTTCTGGTCGCCGCAGGCAGAACAGCATGCCTAAGGAGCTCCTGCACTGGTGGCTCGCCTCAGCGGCCCAAGAGCGGCTGCCGCTTGACAGGGCCACCCGCCAACTCCTGGAAGAACACCAGCCGGCGTACCTGGTGGGGGCTGTGTTGCCCGACACGCTGCTGCACCTGCAGGGCAACGGACAACATGCCCTGGCCCGTCAACTGGCTGACCGCTTCCACGACAGCCAGACCCACAGCTACGCCCCCTTGCTGTCCTTTCTGAACGCCAACCCGCAGCTCACGCCAGCCCAACAAGCCTGCCTCTTGGGGATTGCCTGCCACATGGAGGCTGACATCGTCTTCCACCCCTTTGTCTATGCCTTGGCCGGCAACGATCTGGGGCGTCACTACCGTGTGGAGACCGATCTGGACCTCTGGCTGCTGCACAGCGGCAGACGTCCGCCGGAATTAAGACTACGCGAACTGATGACCGAAGAGACAACCAGCGTCGTAGCCACGGTGCTGGCCGGGGTCTTTGATCCCCAGACGCTTCTGGCTGCCGACACCATTGATACTGCACTCCGCCGGCACGCTGTCATCCAAGCCCGCTACGGGTCCATCGCCTGGCAGCTGCCGGCCCGTCTGCTGGGTCTGCTGCCCGGTACGCCATTCCACCGCTGGCAGTATCTTTTTTACCCAGCTAACTGGTGGCAGGCCGGACGACCGATCCAATGGCCCCGGCACTGGCAGCACCCCGGCACCGGTAATCAGCGGGGCGACACCCCGGAAGGTCTGCTGACCGAGGCGACCTCACGGATCACGACACTGCTGCGCAACGTTGACGAGTGCGGAATGACCGCTGCGCTACGCAAGCAGCCCGGTGAAAATCTGCTCACCGGGCTCAGCCCATCCAGCAAATAGAACATGCCCAGCTGAGCGTCTCCACACAAAACACAAAAAAGGTTTTTTTAATCTTAATCAATTTCCAAATCTTGCCTGCTCTGCTATAACCTATGTATAAGCTACCCTGCTGGCAGCTTGTCAGATCACCCCATCACAACGAGCAGAGCATACACGGCGACCACTCATGACAAGACACCACGAACTGATCGAGATAAGCAGTTTTGTTTTGGAGTTGACTGCCATCGGCAGCACTGACAACGACCTTGACAAGCTGCTTGAACGTCTGTTTGGTGTACTTAAAAAACTGCCGGCCTTCCCGGTTGTCACCCGGGGAGTCATCCGGATGTACAACCCCCGCGGCAAACTGGTCACCATTGCGCAGCATGGATTCCGTCCTGTCTGGATGGACCCGGCAACAGAAGCGCTTTTTTCCTCAATTACTGAGACAGACTCCGCTGCAAGCCCGGTCGTCTCGCTGGATGACGACGTGCAGGTGATCGTGCTCCCGCTCAACAACGACGGCCAGGCGCTGGGACAGGCCATACTCTGCGTAGATGGCGACTGGTCACCGACACCGGCCGACCAGGAGTTCATGCTCGGTCTCGCACGGACACTCTCCAGCCTGGTGAGCCGCTGCATGGTGAACGAAACCCTCAAGGTACGTGAAATTGAACTGGAAGAGGCCAGAACGCAAGCGATCCGGCGCTTGGGGGCCGCCTCAGAATACCGTGATAACGAAACCGGCATGCATGTCATGCGCATGACCAACATTGCCGTTGTTGTGGCCAAGGCATTGGGACTGCCGGAACAACAGCGGGAGTTGCTGTTTATCACCGCGCCGATGCACGATGTGGGGAAAATTGGCATCAGTGATGCCATCCTGCTCAAACCGGGCAAGCTGACAGCTGAAGAGTTCGATGTTATGAAGACGCACACCGAGATCGGTGAACGACTGCTCCACGGCTGCGATTCCCTGATTGAAGCGGCGCGCGCTATCGCCACATCGCACCACGAGAACTGGGATGGCAGCGGCTATCCAAACGGGCTGAAAGCTGAAGAAATCCCGATTCTGGCCCGAGTCTGTTCTATCGCCGACGTGTTCGACGCACTGACATCCGTCCGTCCCTATAAGGCTGCCTGGCCGGTTGAAGAGGCTATTACGTGGATTTTGGGCCAATCAGGCGCTAAATTCGACCCGGCCGTGGTGCGAGCCTTTGAGGACGCCCTACCCGAAATACTCCGCATCCGCGAACTGTACCGTGAAGAGATCATAGACCCGAACCAGACTCTGAACCTTCCTGAGTTTGTCTATCAGGGCACCCGCTGGGTCAACTGGGATGAATCACTGAGCGTCGGCATCGACGTCATTGATGAACACCATCGATACCTGTTCGATCTAACCAATGACCTGACCAACGTTGTGGCCAACAAGCTGGGATCACGGGAGGTAAGCCGATTGTTGAAGGCGCTCGGCCTCTATGCCCAAGTGCATTTCAAGGCCGAGGAGCGGATGATGGAACACTACGGTTTTGATCGTCTTGAGCGACAGCAGGAGCAACACCGACAGTTTGAACAAAAACTAAAGGAGCTCAGCGACGAGCTCCATACCAACCCACTGATTGCGCAGGTAGAAAGCATAACTTTTCTACGAGAATGGCTGATAGCCCATATCCGTTTCGAAGATGCACAGCTGCGAATATTGACGACAGCGTCCCGCCCTGCTTGCTGATCACTCCTGGCCGTAGCTGAGCAGCAGTTCCCGCAATTGGTCTACTGTGATCGGTTTGGCCAGATAGCCGTCCATGCCGACCTTGAGGAAGCGATCCTTGTCGCCGCTCATGGCATAGGCGGTCAGGGCGATAATCGGAATATGGCCGCCCGTGACCTCTTCCGCCTTCCGAATCTCGATAGTGGCCTGCATGCCATCCATTTCCGGCATCTGTATGTCCATCAGGATCAGATCAAACGGCTCTTCGCGCCAGGCAGCCACCGCCTCGCGACCGTTTTCCACAAAGCGCGCCCGGTGGCGTTCCATCCGCAACAAGGCCTCCATCATCTTACGGTTCACGGCTGCATCTTCAGCCACCAGGATCCGCAACGACCTGAGCATCTGGCCACGCACCGACTCTTTGGGACGTTGGGGTGCCAATTCACAGCAGTTGGTACAGCGTACCGTAGCAGTAAACGAGCTGCCCTTGCCGGGACGGCTTTCAACCGATAATGTGCCCCCCATCAACTCAGCCAGGCGGCGTGAGATGGTCAAGCCCAGACCGGTGCCGCCGAACTTGCGGGTGGTGGAGAGATCCTCCTGAATGAACGGGTTGAAGATCCGCTCGATATTCTCAGGTGAAATTCCTTTACCTGAATCGCTGACCTTCAGCGCCAGCTCCACCGACCCATTGTCCAGCGACCGGCCGCTTAATTCCATCCTGACCGTCCCCTGATCGGTGAACTTGATGGCATTGCCCAACAGGTTGACCCCGATCTGCTGGATGCGGGCAGGGTCGCCGGCCAGGGGACTCGGTAGCGCCGAAGAAATCGACATCTCCAATGAGATGCCCTTTTCTTGTGCCAGCAGGCCAAACATCCGCTCGAGCTGATTCACCACCAGACGCGGATCGAACGGCACCGATACCAGGGCCAGCTTACCGGCCTCGATCTTCGACAGGTCCAGCACATCACTGATGATGTCCAGCAGGTTATTGGCTGCCGCCATGGCATCCTGGGCCAGCTCCTTCAGCTCCCCGGCCTCCACCCGCTCCACCAGCAGCGAATTAATGCCGATCACGGCGTTAAGCGGCGTTCGGATCTCGTGGCTCATATTGGCCAGGAACAGGCTCTTGGCCTCGTTGGCCGCCTCGGCCTGCTCACGGGCCTTTTCAAGCTCGGTCTTGCTTTCGAGCAATTCCTCTTCAACCTGTTTGAGCGCCGAAACATCACTGCCGACGCTCAACACCTCAACGGCCACGCCCTGCTCGTCGTAGATCGGCCGGTTGTTCCAGGAGATCCAGACCTTCTCGCCGTTTTTACGTCGGTTCTGGTTTACGTTCGTACGGTACTGTTCCGGATGCACGAAAATATCGCGCATCATCTCCAGCAGGTCGCGACCATCATCCTGCTGAAGCGGCACAATGGTCTCAAACAGGCTGTGGCCTTCCAGCTCATTGGGCTCAAACCCAAAGAAACGCACACCGTAATCGTTAAAAAAGGTAATTATCCCATCCCGGTTCCAGCGCAGGATGATACTGTCCGACTGCTGTACCAGTTCACGGTACTGCTCTTCGCTGCGACGTAGTTCGCTGGTGCGCCGGTTCACCAGGCGCCGCAACCCCAGGTTGGAAAGCAGCAGCAGCACCGCCAGCGTCAAGGCGGCCCCACCGCCGATCCACAAGTAATTCCAGTTGACACGATGCCCTCCTGTTGCCGAGCCGTACCACTGATCGTCGATCTGCTGCAGCTCTGTAGCCGAGATTGCAGCAAATCCGCTGTTGACCAGGGCCAACAGCTTGGCGTTACCCTTCCGGACCGCACGATGAAACTGGCCGCTATGGATCGGCGCGGTGCGCTTGAAGCGATCGACCACGCCGTACTTGTGCAAAAAATAGCTGGCAGCCGGCTGATCCACCGAAAAGACCGAGATCTTGTGTTCCTTGGCCGCCTGAATGATCGCTTCGTAATCGGGGTAGGTCACCAGTGAGCTAATTCCCTGTTGCTGCAGGTAGTTAACAATGGCGCCACCTTCTTTCACGCCAACCGTGAACCCGGCCAGCGATCCGATATCGGTGATACCCTGTATTTCAGCATCAAAATAGATCGGTTGGTCGATCTTCTGATAGGGCGGTGTAAAGTCATACTTCAGCCGGCGCGCCTCGGTCTTGAACACCGTGTCGATCACGTCAAACTCGCCGGCGTCCATGCGACGCTGGGCCTCGGCCCAATCCATGGCATGCAGGCTGGCCCTGACGCCGGTTTTCTGCTCCCACAGCCGCCACTGGTCCACCAAAATGCCCTGCAACTCGCCACTGGCGTTCCTGAAGGCAAAGGGTGGATAGTTGTCATCCATCACCACCCGTATCTCACCGGGAGCCGCCTGCAACGATCCGGCTGTACCAAACAGCAGCAGGGAGGTCAGCAGACCGACCATCAGCGCACTGACACGCCGCGTCGCAGACCGGCGGTACTGGCGGACAGGCATCCGTCTCAGGGCTGTCGACAACGGCGCACGCCGGGGTGGCAAATAGGAGGGTCGCTGTTCCTCGTGGCTGCGCACCAGCTCCAGCCCAAACAGAACGATCAACCAGCTGACATAAATCCAGACCAGAAAGATCGGCAAGGCAGCCAGGGCGCCGTAGATGGCGTTGTAATTGGCCACCCCCACCTGAAAATGGAAGTAGGCCCATTGGGTGAGCTGCCAGATCGTGCCGGCCGCGACGCCCCCCAGCAGGGCTGAGCGCAGCGGCACCTTGACGTTGGGGATATAACTGTAGAGGAAGGTCATGGCGATCCAGATGCTGACGTAGGGTACCAGCCGGAACAGCAGCAGGATGGCATCGCCCAGCACGGTGTGGTTGATCAGCCACTGCACCAGCCACTGGCTCTGCAGGCTGCTGGTCATGCTCATGGCCACCATCAGCAGCACCGGGCCCACCACCACCACACTCAGGTAATCGCTGAAACGACGCTGCAGCGAGCGGGTCTCCGACACACCGCAGATGGCATTGAAGGCCTCTTCGATGGAGGTGAGCAGATTAATCACCGTTACCAGCAAGGTCAACAGACCGATCAGCCCCAGTGACTTGACGTTGGTATTGTTGACATAGCCGATGATCCGGATGACCACCTCGCGGGAGGATTCGCCAACCACCTTCAGCAACACCGGTTCCAGGGCGTTCTGTACCCCAAAGCCTTTCAGCACGGCAAAGGCGATGGCCAGAAACGGCACCAACGAAAGCACCGTGGTATAGGTGAGGGCTGCGGCGCGCAGAGAAAGCTGGTGGTCGCTGATGGAACCACCCAGATCGATGACAAAACGAACCAGGCGCTGCAGCGATAACGGCAGGCGCTGTACAACGGATAGATTGATCCGGTTCGTGGCAGGCATGGCGCTAGGCTCCGCTGTGGTCACTGCTGCAGTCACAGGCCAGGTTAGCCAGGTTGAGCGGGGTGGGCAGCACCTCCCGCAAAAAGCCCAACAACGTCCGGTTGAAGTCGCCGGGCTGCTCAAGGTTGACCAGGTGGCCGGCGCCCGGAATGATACACAGCCGACAATCAGGCATGGCATCAGCAATGGCCCGCAGATGTTCAGGGGGGCAGGCCCGGTCCTGTTCGGCGCCAATCGCCAGTGCCGGCGCCGTAATCAAGGGCAGCAGTGCAGTGGCGTCACGACGCTGGCCCATGGCCAGCAGTCCGCCGGCCAAGCCGGAGCTGGCGGTGGCCACCATCCAGCCGTACACCTCTTCGGCCAATCGGGGACGTTCGGCTTCAGTGTCAGGCGCAAACAGCAGCTGCAGAAAGCGGTCCGCCACCACCTGGGGGCCGAACTTGACCACATCATCAGCCAGACGTCGCCTGCCGGCACGCCCCTCGGCATCGTCCGCCACCGCGCGGGTGACGGCAAACACGGCAGCCTGCACCCGTTGTGGATAGCGCTCAAGCAGATTGAACAGCAGGTAGCCGCCCATGGACATCCCCACCACTGCGGCTTGGGTGATACCGATATGGTCCAGCAGCTCCACCAGATCATCGGCCAGCAGATCCATACTGCAGGCGGCATCCGTCACATCGCTGTCGCCAAATCCGCGCAGGTCGGGGGCGATCACCCGATAGCCGGCAGCCAACAGAATAGCCACCTGCGGCCGCCACATACGGCGATTGAGCGGGAATCCGTGGATCAGCAACACGGCCGGTCCGCTGCCGACATCATCATAGGCCAACATGATGCCGTTCACCAAAGTGCGGGCACTCACCATCCCTACAGCAGTGCCTTGACTGCCGCCAGCACGGCGGCGTAATCCGGCTCATGGGTCACTTCGGGCACCTGCTGGATATAACGGATGGTATCGGTGGCATCCACCACGAAGATACAGCGGGACAGCAGTTTAAGCTCCTTGATCAACACGCCGTAGGCCAGGCCGAAGGAACGCTCCTGGTAATCGGACAGGGTCTGCACCCGGTCGATGCCGGCGGCGCCGCACCAACGCTTCTGGGCAAAGGGCAGATCAAGGCTGATGGTCAGCACTACCACCGCATCGGGCAGGCTGGCGGCTTCCTGGTTGAAACGACGGGTCTCGGTGTCGCAGACCGGTGTATCCAGCGACGGCACCGCACTGATGATCCGCAGCTTGCCGCGGCTACTGGCCAGAGTAACCGGGGCCAAGCCTGTATCCACCACAGTAAAATCAGGGGCCTTGTCGCCCACCTTCAGGGCCGGCCCCAGCAAGGTCATCGGGTTGCCTTTAAAAGTAATGATACCGGTCCGCTCCTGCATGAAATGCCTCCTTGATGCGTGGTTGGGGTATACTCATACGTTAACAGCATACGGTAAAGCATCGTCATGTCAAGCCGAGCGGGATTCTGCCACTTCTTGACCGGCATCAGACAACCGTACGCCACCATCATGCTAGGGTGGAAACATCACTACAGCACGAACCGAAGGGAGCACCTCATGTCGAACCAGAATGAAACCTTGCCTGGACAGGCCCTGACCATCAATGAGCTGGCCGCGTATCAGTCCGGTTCGGTGGTCAGCCGCACCCTGATCGACAAAAAGATCGGCACCCTGACCCTGTTTGCCTTTGACCGGGGACAGGGACTTTCGGAGCATACCGCCCCCTATGACGCTTTTGTACAGGTGCTGGACGGCAGCGCCGCCATCACCATCGGGGGTGAAGAACAGCAGGTCGATGCCGGCCAGATGATCATCATGCCGGCCAACGTGCCCCACAGCCTGCGGGCCGAAAAACCGTTCAAGATGCTGCTGGTGATGATCCGGGCGTAAACCGGTTTACAGCCTGACCACCGCCGTCACCGGACCACAGCGTCGTTCTTCTGCATCACCTTGATCTCGCCGGTATCCATGTCGTACATCCAGCCATGGATTGAGAGCTTGCCGTCCAGCATGGCCCGGCGCACGAAGGGATACTCCAGCAGATGTTCCAGTTGCAGGCGGACGTTTTCCTCCTCAACCAGGCGACGACGTTGTGCTTCTGAAACCTGCAGCCGCAGAGAACGCAACTTGTCGTCCACCCGTTCCATGGCCTTGTAGGCATTATTCAGCCAGATCGGGATATAACGGTCCTCTGGATTTTCATGCAGCAGCGCATTGATGCCGCCGCAGTTGTAGTGGCCGCAGATCACCACGTCGGGGATCTTGAGGTGGTTGATGGTGAACTCCAGCACCGCCGAGAGATTCCAGTCGTTGGTGGCCACGATGTTGCCCACGTTACGATGTACAAACACCTCACCGGGCCGGGTCTGGGTGATGGTATTGACCGGTACCCGTGAATCGGAACAGCCGATCCAGAGCACGGTGGGGCGCTGCATCTTGCAGAGGTCGGCAAAGTAGTCCTTCTCCTTTGCAAAGACATCGCTCACAAAGCGCTTGTTGCCGTCCAGCAGGGCGGTAATCATGGGACACCTCCCGGAGGTGAGAGCGGGCTATTTAACCAGCTTGGAAAGTTTTTTGAACGACTCGGTGCCGGCCACCCGCAGCCATTGGAACAGCACCGACTCAGTACAGGTGATCACCGCCCCGGCCTGGCGCATCTCCTCCAGGGCCGTGTTCCAGTTCCGTTTGGAACGACTCATGACTGCATCCCGCACCACCTGCACCTGATAGCCGGCATCCAGCAGCTCAAGTACCGTCTGCAACACGCAGACGTGGGTCTCCATGCCGGTGATCACAATCTGGCGCCGGCCGCTGGTTCGAAGTTGCTCCACGAACCCAGCGCAGCCACAGCTACTGAAGGCCATCTTCTCATGGCGAGGCGCGTCCCCCAGCTTCTCAGACAACACCTCAACCGTTGCCCCCAGGCCTTTCACGTACTGCTCGGTGACCGCCACCGGCACCTGCAACTCGAGGGCCGCTTCCAGCAGCACGGCGGTATTAGCGGTCAGTTGACCCAGCACCTGCTGATCCATTGCCTTACACAGCCGCTCCTGAACGTCAATCACCACCAGCAGCGATTCCTCGGCAGAAAGAAAAAAGCGTTCCCGAATGGTTGGCATTGCAGCACCTCCTGGATAGTAGAAAGAATGGCCCAGCTTAGATTTTACCTGGAGCCAGGTCAAGATAACTTTGTTTTATTTTGAATCTGAGACCTCTTGAATCAGCACAAAGGGACTCACCACCAGCATGGCAAACATCCGCTGCGGCTGTCGGTTCCACTCATCAAGCTGATCAGGGCTGGGCCTGGCGATCATGTGGGAGTCCAGCCAGGCCTGAACGGTTGCGGCATCATCCGCAGCAAGGCGCTCCCCTACGTCGGCCAGCTCCAGCATACCGTCTACCCGGATCAGCGCGTTCCTTTGCTGGTGCGGCTGCAGCCACTCCCAACGGGCCCGGTCAACCTGTTGCGCCAGCTCTTGCCTGTCTATCTGCATCTGTCTCCCTCCCGACTACGATGGTTAAATTTTGCAAACCAACGATATCTCCTTGAATACTGACCTAGTTCTGCTTTAATTATCCAGCAACGTCAAGTCCCCTTCATGAGGAGTCTGACCATGTCGTTCTCCGGCGACCTTGAATACCTCTCCATTGTTGATGTCATACAGTTGCTGCACACCACCCGCAAGACCGGCACCCTCAAGATCACCGGCCGCAAGGGAGAAATCTCGCTGGCCTTCAACGACGGCTACATTAACGGCGCCAACCACTACAACAGCGGTACCCGCACCGGGGCAATCCTGATCGAAGCCGGTGTCATCAGCCAGGATGACCTTGATCGTGCCTTGGCGTTCCAAGCCCAGGCCGGACCTGATCGACGTCCGTTAATCGCCACCCTGCTGGAAAACGGCCTGGTTGCCAAAGACGATGCCTACCACGGCCTCGAAACCCTGATCGAACTGACCATCGTCGAGATCCTGACCTGGAAGAAGGGCACCTTCACCCTTGAACCTGACACGCAGCAGATCTGTGACGAATTCCGCTACTTCCCCGAAAAACTGAAGGAAGAACTGAACCTGTCCACCGAACATGTCCTGATGGACGCACTGCGGATCTACGACGAAAAGAAGCGTGACGGCCTGATTGTTGATGAAGAGCTGCACGACGAGGAACCGGCCACGGCCATGGTCGCTCCGGCGTCAGGCGATCTGACCATCTCGGCCGATGACCTGGGCCTGGGCGACCTGGGTGCCATCAAACGGAAAAACCCGACCTTCCACGAGGCGCTCCGAGATGAGCCGGCCGGTTTTGCCGCCGGCCCTTTGCCTGCCGCGATACTGAAAGAGGCGATGGGCCAGCTGAAAAAAGCGTCTACCCTGCCGGAGACCGCCCTGATCCTGCTCAAGACCGTTGGCGCCATCTTCCCCCGCGCCCTGACACTGGTGGTCTGGGAGAAAGAACTGGTAGCCGAACGGGGGATCGGCATCAATACCGATCCTGCTTCCGGGCCGGGGCCGGTACTGGGCTTCAAACTGCCGCTGACACCAGGCTCCCTGGTCAGTTTTGTGCTTGACAAGGCCCACCCGTTCTTTGGTACATCTCACGATCAGGTGCTGCGAGATCATCTGTACATGGCGATCACCCCCCCTGCAGACTCCAGCGTACTGATACTGCCGCTCAAGCTCGGCAAGCGGGTGGTTTCCGTAACCTATGCCGATTTCGGCACCCAGGCGGCCACGACCGTGCCGGTTGATCTGCTGGCTAGCTGCGCCGAATACGCGGGGCTGTCTATCGAAAGTGCGCTTCACGTGCGCAGCAGTCTGCCAAAAAGGACTGAGAAGGGAACGCCGCATGGATATGAACCTGCTCAACCAGATACTGGGGATCGCTTTTGAAAAACGGGTTTCCGACCTGCACTTCGAGGTAGACAACCCGCCCTTCTTCCGGGTCCACGGTCAACTGGTCCGCTCCAAACTACCGTCCCTCACACCCCAGGATACCGGGTTCATCGCCAAAACGGTACTTGAGCAAAGCAACCGCATCCTGCCCGGCGACCTGAAAGAACTCGACGCCGCCTATGCCTTGCCCAACGGGGGGCGTTTCAGGGTCAGCATCTTCCGTCAACGCAGCACCATCGGCATCGTGATGCGGGTGATCCCCCCCTACATCGCCGCCTTTACCGAACTGAACCTGCCGCCGGTCTTGGGTGAGATCTGCCAATCTCCCAACGGACTGGTGTTGGTAACCGGTCCCACCGGCAACGGCAAATCCACCACCCTGGCATCGATGCTGCAGTATATCAACCAGAACGACAGCTTTAATATCATCACCATCGAAGACCCGATCGAGTTCCTGTTCGTATCGGACAAGAGTTGCATCATCCAGCGGGAAGTGGGAATCGACACCGGCAGCTTCAGCGCAGCCCTCAAGGCGGCGCTGCGGATGGACCCGGACGTGATCATGGTGGGTGAGATGCGCGATCTGGAAACCATCGACTCCTGCATCAAGGCCGCCGAGACCGGTCACCTGGTCTTTTCAACCCTGCATACCCAGAGCGCCTCCTCCACCATCAACCGCCTGGTGGGCCATTTCCCGCCTGACTCCCAGGAGGTGATCCGCCAGCGTCTGGCCGATATCCTGGTGGCCACCGTTTCCTTACGGCTGATCAGTGACAAGACCGGCGAAAAGGTGCTGCCGGTGGTGGAGATCATGCGCACCACCACCACTATCCAGGCCTGCATTCGCGAAGGACGCTTCGACGAAATCGAAAAACATATCGAGAACGGTCGCACCCAGTACCAGATGCAGACCCTGGACCAGCACCTGGTGCAGCTGTGCCAGCAGGACCTGATCACCTTCGAGCAGGCCAAGCGAATCACCCGCTCCATGGACCTGGAGCGCAAACTGACCTTCGGCGAATAACCCCCCCGGCCGTCTGCTGCACCCGGCGCTCCCCACGGAGCGCTTTTTTTATCACGGCATCCACTCAAAACAGTCAGTTACCCAAAACCAGACATAAATGGTATCGGATTTACTGATTATCAGGTAATATGTGCCGTTAAAAGGCAGATATGCCCATTCAAACAAAAGAAGAAAGGTTTTACCATGGCACAGGCACAAAAAGGCGACCGCGTGATCATCGATTACACCGGCACCCTGGAGGATGGCACCCTTTTCGATTCTACCCTGGAAGGTGATTGCTGCGATGATGGGCAGTGCAGCACCGACAGCTGCGAAGACGAAGGCTGCGGCTGCGGCGAAAGCGGACCGATGGAGTTGACCATCGGCGAAGACGAGTTCTTCACCCAGATTGAGGATGCGTTGATCGGCATGGCCCCCGGCGAGAAAAAGACCGTGGTGGTACCGGCGGCCGAGGCCTTTGGCGAGTATGATCAGGAGCGGGTGTTCACGGTGTCACGCTCGGAACTGCCGGAGGATATGCCGGTGGAGGTGGGTGCAGAGCTGGTACTGACCGGCGAAAACGATGAGGATGAACTGGCGGTCACTGTGGTGGAAGCAACCGCTGAGCAGGTCACCTTCGACGCCAACCACCCCTTGGCCGGCGAGGACCTGACCTTTGAGATCACCCTCAACGAGATCGTTGGCAAATAACTAAACGGTCGGGGAAACCCGACCGTTTAGCTTTTCAATCTTACGCCCCTTGAAAAAAATTTACTAGCCTGTACAAAAAGTTTTTCATAGGTATAGTGAAGTCAAGGGTGCGCACCCGGCAACACCAACGACGAAACAAGAAAGGTGCTCAGTATCGAGGATGTTCAACCACAACCGAAGATGCAGTGCATGCCCGGTGGCAACTGAACCGGGAATCCCGTGAAACAGGGAAGAGACGAATCTTGAGGCCCGCGAACTATCGCGGGCCTTTCACGTTGACAGCATACCTGCCGGCTGCTACCCCTCACCATCATGACCCAACCATCTCGCACCCTACCCTGGTCTGACGGCATCACCCCCCTGATGCTGGCGCCGATGCAGGGCCTCACCAACCAGGCCCTGCGCGGCCTGTTCGCCACCTGGGCCCAGCCCGACACCCTGTTTACCGAATTCATGCGGGTTGCGCCCGGAACAACCACCAAGCGGCTCTCGGCCGTCGACCTGCGCGAGATGGCAGCCGACGAGCAGGGCATCCCGCTGGTGGTGCAACTGATCGGCCACGGCACCGAGGCGCTGGTGGCAGCGGCCCGCATTGCCCAAGAGACTGGAGCGGCCCATATCAACCTGAACCTGGGCTGCCCCTTTGGCCGGATGACCACCGGCCTGACCGGCGGCGGCATCCTGCAACGGCCCGAACTGTTGCAGGAGCTGGTGCCGGCTCTGCGTAGCGTGATCAACGGCAGCTTTTCCATCAAACTGCGGGCCGGCTACGAGGACCCACAACAGATTTATTCCCTTCTGCCTCTGTTTGAAACCTCCAGGGTTGATTTCCTGGTGCTGCATCCCCGCACCGTGCTGCAGGAGTACCAAGGCACGGCCAATCACGCAATCACTGCCCGTGTGGTGCGTGCGACCAGCCTGCCGGTGATCGCCAACGGTGACGTCCGAACGGCTGCAGGCGGCCTGCGCGTATTGGAGCTTACCGGCGCGGCCGGGCTGATGCTGGGACGAGGTGCCATTGCCGACCCGCTGCTGTTTCAACGGATAAGGGGCCAGGCCGCTGCCGAGCCTGATCGCACCGAGCGGGCCGCCCTGCTGCGCCGCTACCTGACCGGCCTGCTGAACCGCTACAGCCAGCTGTTCTGCGGCGAGCAACAGATATTGGGCAAGCTAAAGGCGGTACTGGCCTTCATGGACGATGACGCCTTCAGCAAACAGTACAGGACGCTGCGCAAGGCGCGTACTATCCAGCAGTTCACCGAGCAGATCGCAACACTGGACTGACTCCCCCGCCCTCCAGCAGCGTAACCACCATCACGCCCCCAGTTGCAGAGCAGCAATCCCCTGCTATACTCACATCACCAAAACGACTACCTCTCATGGGAGAACACAAGGAGGAAGCCTCATGAACAGTGATGGAAAACCCTGGAGCCCCTACCTGGCCGGCGCGCTATCCGGCCTGGTCAGTATCGGCTCGGTCTGGTTTGCCGGCAAATACTTCGGCGCCTCAACCACTTTTGTCCGTACCGCCGGCCTGCTCGAAAAAACGGTCATCCCGGAACGGGTGGCCCAGCTGGATTATTTTCTCAAGAATGTACCCAAGGTTGATTGGCAGACCATGTTTGTGGTCGGCATCTTTGCAGGCGCCCTGGTAGCCTCCATCGGTGATGCCTCGTTCCGTTACCAGGCGCTACCGTCGCTCTGGGAGCGCAGGTTCGGGCCGAGCGTCATCAAACGCAGCATCGTCGCCTTTGTGGGGGGCACTGTGGCCATGTTCGGCGCCCGCCTGGCCGATGGCTGACCGAGCGGTCACGGGCTGAGCGGTTCGCTCCAGCTAGCGGTAAGCGGTTTCATCTCACTGGCCTGTTTCTTCATCGGCGGTATCATCATGGCACGACTGCTGTACGGCGGAGGTGACCAATGAACGACCTCTTCTACGGCCTGATCACCGGCCTGCTGTTCGGCTTTCTGCTGCAGAAGGGCCGAGTACTACGCTACGACAAACAGCTGAGCGCCTTGTTGCTGAAGGACATGACTATCATAAAATTCATGCTGACCAGCGTCATCGTGGCAATGGTAGGCACCTACCTGTTGGTGGACCTGGGGCTGGCCAAACTGTCAATAAAGACCACCATCCTCGGCGCCAACATTATTGGCGGCATCATCTTTGGTCTCGGCTGGGGGCTTTTGGGCTACTGCCCCGGCACCTCGGCCGGCGCGTTAGGTGAAGGCCGCTGGGACGCCCTGTGGGGCATTGCCGGCATGCTGGCCGGGGCAGCCATCTATGCCGAGGCCTTCCCGGCCATGAAGGCCACCGTGCTGACCTGGGGTAACCTCGGCAAACTGACCCTGCCGCAGGTGCTGGGGATCAACCACTGGCTGGTGATTGTGCCCCTGGTGGCAGGCGCCCTGTTTCTGTTCCGCTGGTTTGAAAAGAAACGGCTCTAGGCGTAACGCCCGTCAGTCGCATCCATCCAGCTGAAACAGACCGGCATGGTTGGAGGTAAACAGCGGCGGATCGCGGCGTACAATCGGCGCAATGGCAGGGTGCCGAGTAAACTCATGAGACAGGAAACGTCGCACCCTGCCCCGTTCCCAACCAGCGGGATGCATAAATGACGTATAGAGCTGCAGGTCCCCTTCGTAGAACGGTTCCGTGGCATAGCCGGCCGCCTCATCACCAAAGGCCGGCATGTTGAAGATCGCCAGATTGAGGAAGCTGATCCGGTCGGCATGCTGGGCCACAAAGTCCAGCGTTCGCCGGGCAGCGGACTCGTCCTCGGCCGGTGTGCCGAACAACAGGTAACAATAGCTGGCAATCCCCACCGTTTTCAGATTTTCAAGCACCCGCCCTGCAACCCCCAGCTCAATCCCCTTGCTGAGACGATCCAACACCACCTGATCACCCGATTCCAGCCCCAGCTTCAACATCACACAGCCTGAATCCCGCAGTGCCCGGCAAAACTCCAGATCAGCCAGCTGCTGATCAAAACGTGCAAAACCGTACCAGGGGGCGCCGGGCGACGTCGCAGTCATCAGCCGCAGCAGAGCCGGGCTGAGGGCGTTGTCCAGCAGGTGCAACAGCCGCGGCTGATGCCGGGCAACCAGCGCCTGTAGTTCGCTCAAAGCCTGTTGGGCGGGCAGCGGCTGGTAGCTGCTCCCCTCGGCCCGTTCCGGGCAGAAGGAACAACGGTTCCACCAGCAGCCGCTGGCGGTGCTGTAGGGCAGGATCAGACCGGGGCTCAGGTAGTCCTGCAGCGGAAGTTGAGCATACTCAGGGAGGGATGGCTGGCACGGTTGATGACAGCCCAGCAGCTCCAGCAACGGCCCCTCCCCCGGCCCGGCGATCAGTTGATCCACCAGGCCACTGAAGGGGTTGTGCCAATCGGGCCGAGCCAGCCAGGAGGTAACCAGACCGCCCCCCAGAATAATCTTCACTCGGGGATACTGTTGCCGCAGCAGGCCGATCAGGCTGAACGCGGTCAAGGCCTGGCTGAGGTAATTGAGCGAGACCCCCACAGTGGTGACGTCAGCCAGCAGCTGCGGCAGGCGTTGTTGGAACAAAGGAAAGAAGGGGTTGTACTGGGGGTTGTCAGCTGCCCAAAGCAGGTCGTTGCTACGCAGTGGTGAGCGTTCGGTATGCCGATAGTCGGCCAGGCCGGGAACAGTATTTGTAGCTGCGCCGGCCATGGCCAGCACCCGATTCAGGTCATTAACCGCAGTGGCATAGCGGTCGGGGTTGGTATAGGCGGCAGCATCCCGCAGGCCCAGCAGGTGTTTCCGTCTGCTGCGCCAGGCCCGCCGGGTCCAGGTGTCGTCAACGGTCGGCGGCTGCTCCGGCAACCAGAGCTGGCCCTCCAGGTTGGCATCCCACAAGCGGCAGGGGATGTTGTTGGCCTGCAGCGCTCCGGCCAGCCGGGCGATGCCGGCCGGTGGCTCGCAGGCCTTGGCGATGGGCGGAAAGATCAGCAACAGCATGGTGTGGGTGTCATGCTAACACGTACAATCATTGATGCACTCCGGAATTTCTGTTAGACAATATCGTATGACGGTGCTGCGACAGCAGAGCCGACTGTTCTTTTCGGCACGGCATCTGGTCAGACACCAACCTACAGGATGAACTTGCAAACCAACTATGGCCTGAAGACTGCTCAAAAAAACGATGGTGCAGAGGGTGAATAAGTACAGCCGCATTTGATGGCTGATTAATGGCAATGATCCCGGAAAAACTACTGGAAATCATGAAACAGGATGGCGTGGTTGCCATTGCAACCCTGGGCGCGGATGGTCCGCACATGGTAAACACCTGGAACAGCTACCTTAGAGTCACCGAAGATGGCCGTCTGTTGATACCTGCCGGTTATATGCATCGTACCGAGGCGAACATTGCGTTCAACCCGGAGGTACTCATAACCTTGGGCAGCAGCAAGGTCAAAGGCCTCCTGTATGGACCGGGCGCCGGCTTTCTGATTAAGGGCAAGGCGCAATTTGTGACTTCAGGGCCGGAGTTTGATCTCCTCAAGGCAACATTCGAATGGCTACGGGCCACGGTGGTCGTTACCATCGAGTCTGCCACGCAGACCTGGTAATTATAGATCGTTGCATAGACCAAAAGTGACAGGCTGTTTTCTCGCTAAGGGTAAAAGCAGCCTGTCACTTTTACCTTCAAGAAAACTAGAAAAAATTATGGGAAGCGCTTCTAATTTTCATGCCTTTACTCCCACCCCGTCACCATCCCCTCGGCCAGGGCAAACTGCAGCAACTCCAGCGTATACGTGCGGGAACCGGTCGCTCCCAAATGAAACATTTCTTCAGCTCATTTTGTCGTGCCCATCATCATGGCGCCCACTCTGTTGATGCCAGGCAGAGCGCAGGCAGGGCGGTAATCCCTTCAGCCAGGGGCCAGGGTTGCCCTGCGCCGTGGCAGACCACATACAGATGATCCAGGTTAAGCTGCTCACAGGCAGAGCGCATGGATGGCGTGACCTTGGGTGAACGGGTCAGTTTGAATTCAAAACCGATCTTCCGGCCATTCAGCTCAATCAGCAAATCAAGCTCAGCTCCGGTGTGCACGCCCCAGAAGTAGGCCTCAGTACGCCGTACTCTGGTACGCTGCAGCACCTCGCAGATCATGGCCCCCTCCCAGGACGCTCCGCACTTGGGGTGGGCCAGCAGACCATCCAGCCCCTGTATCCCCAGCAGACTATGCAGAACACCTGAATCCGCCACATACACCTTGGGGGCCTTGACCTGGCGTTTACCCAGGTTGGTATGCCACGGCAGTAGCCGAAAAGCCATGTAGGTCCCTTCCAGGATATCAAGCCAGCGGGCAACCGATTTGTCGCTGACACCCAGCGCACGTCCCAGTTCACTGCTATTCCAGGTCTGGCCGTGATAATGGGCCAGCATGGTCCAGAAACGCCGCATGGTTACGGCAGACAGGTTAATACCCAGTTGCGGCAGATCGCGTTCGAGGTAGGTGCGGACAAAGGCTTCATGCCATTCGCGGCTTGCCTTGTCACTTCCTGCCAGCAGGGCGCGGGGAAAGCCGCCCCGCAGCCAGTGTCGGTCAAGCGATGCGGCATCATCAGAGTCGGTACTTGTTTCATGCAGGGCAAGCCCGTCAAGTTCATGAAAGGCCACCCGTCCGGCAAGGGTCTCTGCGGTCTGACGCATCAGTTCAGGCGCTGCACTTCCCAGCAGCAGAAAGCGAGCTGGTGCTCCCTCCCGGTCAGCCAGCACCCGCAACAGCGGGAAAAGGTCAGGGCGAAGTTGGATTTCATCCAATACCACCAAACCGGTAAGCGGGCGCAGGACAAAGGCAGGGTCAGCTAGGCGGGCTTGATCATCAGGGTCTTCCAAATCAAAGTGCCTGACCGGACCCTGCCACTGATTTGCCAGTTGGCGGGCAAGGGTGGTTTTGCCGACCTGGCGCGGGCCAAGCAGAGCCACGACCGGAAAGTCGGCCAGTCTTTCGTTAAGTTGTGCGAGATGTGATTGGCGAATGATCATGGGGGTAATTTACCATGAAAATTCGAACTTGCAATCCGAATTTTCATGCCGAATACAAGAAGAGAGCACTTGATGTCACGTGCCCGTCACCATCCCCTCGGCCAAGGCAAACTGCAACAGCTCCAACGCTTCATCAGCCGGGACCTTGAGCCTGACCGCCACCTGCCCACTGGGCTGCTTGCCGTCCAGCCCCTCCAGCAAGCGGTAGTAGGGCCTGATCAGCGATTCAGTGCAGACCTCGCCGTGGGCCGGATAGATAGCGGCCCAGGAACCGCACCGGTTCAGATGTTTGGTAATCCATAGCAGGTCCGGTTCGCCGCTCTCCAGGATATCCAGAATCTCGTAGTGAAACGGCAGCAGGGTCAGCGAATCGGCGCGGCGCAACGGCAGGGCCAGCGGGTCGAGCCGCAGCAGTTCATCGTCACTAGGCGGCAGCGGCGGCACCGCCATCAAGGCCACACCATAGGCGTAGTGGTAATCCACACAGTCCAGGGCGGCCGGCAGCAGCTTTTGCAATTTACGCTCAGTGAACAGCTGGGTCAGAAACTGCCGCTGCAACTGCCAGATAGTCCTATCGTCAAACTCGGCCTCGTCTGGCTGGCGGCCCTGCCGGGCCAGCAGCCAATCGCCAAAGCGCTCCAGCAGCTCCACCGGCTGGAGTTTGAGGCCCCGGGCCACACCGTTGAACCAGGCCACCGCCTTGCCCCGGCTGTAGAAGATGTCGCTGGCCGCACCCAGCCGGCGGGCCACCGCCATGTCAGCCAGCGGAAAGCTGGGGGATTCCTGCAGGGTGTAGGGCGGCTCGGCCAGATGCTTTAAACCGATGGCGGCCGCCTTGATGCCGACGGCCGTGCCGGGCAGCACCGACAGGGGGAAAATATCCAGATGATTGGGATAGAGCGACAGGGCGAAGTTGAGCCCTTCACGGAATTTCTCAAGACTGTCGCCGGGCAGGCCGTAGATCAGGTCAAAGCCGAAGGTGGCCCCGGAATCGTTCAGCAGCATCACCTTGCGGCGGAAATCCTCACGGTCGAACACCCGCCCCACCCCGCCCGCCACGGCCGGATCGGCGCTCTGCAGGCCGATCTGCACCGAGCAGGTCAGCCCGGCAAACAGCTGGGCCTGTTCCTTATCCAGCAGTTCGTGGCGCACCTCGAAGTGAAAATGCACATCCGGCGCAGTCTGGCCGATCAGGCGCAGCAGATGCTTGGCCCGTTTCTTGTCGGTGTTGAAGGTGGAGTCCAGGGCGAAAATCTGGGAGGCGCCGCGGCTGACCAGATAGGCCAGCTCCTGTTCCAGCCGCTCCAGCGGGTAGCGCCGCACCTTGCGGTCACCCATGCCGTCGTAGCAAAACTCGCAGGCGTAGGGGCAGCCCCGCGACAGCTGCCAGACCATGCCGTTACTGATGTGGTCATCCACGAGCCCTGCCAGATAGGGCGAGGGCAGTTGGGCCAGGTCTTCGATCTTGGGGCGCGGCACCAGCAGTAACGTTCCATCCACCAGCCGGGCGGTGCCCGACAGCCCGATCAGCGGCTCGTTACGCCCCAGGCGTTCCACCAGTTCCGCCACGGTCAGTTCCCCTTCACCCACGGCCAGCAGATCGAAGGGGGCCTGCCGCAACAGCCCGGCCGGGTCGGCGGTGGCCTCAGGACCGCCGCCGATCAGCAGCAGCTGCGGGCACTGCTGCCGCAAGCAGCTGACCAGGCTGCAGCAGTCGGCACGGTTCCAGAGATAGACCGGGAAACCGACCAGGTCGGCCTGCTGGGCCAGGATATCAGTAGTTATCTGCTCAAGGGAGGTTCCACAAAAGTACTCGGCCGTGGTGACGGTGACAGGGGTCTTAGGTTCAGGCCGGCCGTCGAGATAGGCCTTGAGAAAGGCGGCTGCCAGCGGCACGGCCTGGGCCGACGGCATGGCATGAATGGTTACCAGATGGAGATGCATAACGGTCCTGTAACGTAACGGGGTAGTCAAACTCAAAAAAAGCCCGGCAGGGGCCGGGCTTCTAGGCATGAAGCCATCACACGGCAGATGACTACTTGGCAGTGCGGCCCTTGCGGCCGACCTGCAGCTTGCCGTAATGGGTGATCACATGCAGGTTGTGGTTGGTGGCCCGGCGAATCATCTGTTCATGCTTGTTCACCATCGGCATGACCATGCGCCGGGTCGTCTTCGGCGGAAGTACCATCGTTTTCATCAGAGCCACCTCCTTTCACCTATTCTGCTACGTGTTTACTATACCACGAACAGCCGCTGAGGGGATGCCCAAATTTGGCCCCCAGGACCGTCTCCCTGATTGCAGAAAAGGCGGCTTTGACGTATGCTGCCCAGATTATCGAATCGGGGGCCTGATCACCGTATGACCTTTCTGTATGCACTGGATCTGCTGGGCACGGTCGCCTTTGCCGCCTCCGGCGCCCTGGCCGGCATCCGCCGCGAGATGGATATCTTCGGGGTGCTGATGCTGGGGCTGGTCACCGCCACCGGCGGCGGCACCCTGCGCGATCTGCTGCTGGGCGACACGCCTCCTTTTATTTTCAAGGACGAGACCTACCTCTACCTGTCGGTGGCGGTATCGTTGGCGGTCTTCATTTTTCATCGCCGGCTGGACTTCCTCAGGCATCCGCTGACCTACTTCGACGCGGTTGGCTTGGGCACTTTTGTGGTGATCGGCACCGGCAAGGCGATCAGCTTCAAGCTCGGCTTTTTCGGGGCGGTGATGATGGGAGTGATCACGGCCACCGCCGGCGGCATGATCCGTGACCTGCTCTCCAACCGCATTCCCCTGGTGCTGCAGAAAGAGGTCTACGCCTCGGCCTGCCTGGCGGGCGGTGCCCTGCTCTACCTGCTGCACCAGTACACCCGCCTGTCCCATACCTGGTCGCTGCTGGCAGCGGCCACCACGGTCATCGTACTGCGGCTTTTGGCAGTGCAGCGCAACTGGTCCCTGCCACGGGCCAGCGCCAGCCTGACCGCAGACTGACCCCCCATACGAGAATCTGACTGTAAGGAGAACCGTTGCATGAGCAGGAACAATTGTCATTGTGGAAGCGGCGCCACCTACGCCAAATGCTGCAAACCGATCGTCACCGGCAAGAAGCAGGCGGAGACCGCCGAACAGCTGATGCGGGCCCGTTACAGCGCCTACGCGGTGGCAGAGATGGACTTCATTTTTGAGAGCACCCACCCTGAGTATCGCGAAGGCTATGACCACGAGGGAACCAGGGCCTGGGCCGAAAACTCGGAGTGGCTTGGCCTGGAGATCATCAGCACCGATAAGGGCAGCGCTGACGATAGCATCGGCGAGGTGGAGTTTATCGCCCGCTTCAGGGAAAAAGGCGAAACACCCCGTGAGCATCACGAAAACGGACAGTTCCAAAAGGAAAAAGGCAGCTGGTACTTTACCGAAGGGGTGATGCTGAAACCGAGACCGATGGTTTCCACCAAGGTGGGACGCAACGATCCCTGCACCTGTGGCAGCGGCCTGAAATACAAGAAGTGCTGCGGCAAGTAATACCCTGTTGACAACGCTGCTGGCGGGATGAAGTTTCCGCCTGCCCTACACAACGCCGGGAGGTCACGCTATGCGCGCTCAATCGATGCTGGTCACCTGTCTGATGCTGCTCCTGATTGCCCTTGTGCCGGTCACGTCCGCTGCCGAGACCGCTCCCCACGATCGTGTGGCCCTGGCAGGGCTTAAAGAGGCCAAGGCGGTCTTTGATGTGCGCCAGACCGATCTCGACAAATTGCTGTTCAACCTGGAGCTGATCAAGGAAACCTGGGAGGGGATCAAACGGCAAGCGGTGACGCCGAAGCTGCTGGTTACCCTGCGGGGACCGGCGGTCCGGCTCTTCACCACCGATCAGGCCCCGCAGGAGCTGACCGAGCTCTTGGCCGATCTGAGGCACAAGGGGATCAGGGTCGAGATCTGCAGTGTGGCTACCCGGACCTTCAAGGTGGAAAATCGCCGGCTGATCCCCGACGTCATCCTGGTGGGCAATGTACTGGCCACGCAGATCGCCTGGCAGAACAAGGGCTACGCCCTGGTTACCCTGAACTGACAGAGCAGCCTGATACGTTGACGGGCATCCTGCAAGATGCCCGTCAACGACCATCACACGACTACTTTCCCTGCAGCGACTCCCAAGCCACACCAAAACGATTCCTGCTGACCTTGCCATACTCCAGCTTATCGGCCGCCAAGGGCTGACGCTTTTCAGCCGGATGGCCGATGCCGATGATCGACGCCACCCGTAGCTGTTGCGGCAAACCCAGTAGCTGCTGCACAAACTGCTCGGCACCGGTCTGCTGATCGTGCTGACGTTTACGTATCTGGGCCCAGCAGCTGCCCAGCCCCAGCGACTGGGCGGTCATCTGCAACAAGATGGCAGCAATCGAGCAATCCTCCACCCAGACATCGGACCTGGTCTCATCGGCGCAGATCACCACCGCCAGCGCAGCCCCCTTCAAAAATTCGGAACCATGCTGCTTGGCGCTGGCCAGCTGTTCCAGCAGCGCCCGGTCGTCCACCAGCACGAACTGCCGGGGGTTATGGTTGCGGGATGACGGCGCCCGCAGCAGCGCCTCCACCAGCAGGTCAACCTGTTGTGCCTCCAGGGGCTGGCCGGTGAAACTGCGGATACTGCGACGTGTACGGATCAGGTCAATCATCGTTTAGCTCCCCTTGCTTACCGCGCAACGGCTTCAGGCAGGCCAGAAAGCGTTCCTCAAGCCGGTCCGCGGTGGCATGATTGCCGATGCTGCGCAGGATCTCGATCACACACTCGGCGGTGCACAGCCCGGCCTCCTTCTGATTTTTTCTGAGGTTGTAGCGCGACGGGGCCTGCGGCTGCAGGGTTACCCGCGGCGCCTGCTGCAGGTAGGGGCTGCGTTGGTGGATCTTGCGGGCCTCATGCCAGGTGCCGTCGATGATGATCACCTGCCTGATGCCGCTAAGATCGCTGGCCGGTTCACCGGGCACACCGGGGTAGACCAGCGCCACGCCCCCCTGTTTGATCTCCTCCACCAGCCTGGCGGGAGGGGTCAGACGATCCCAGCGGATCTGCTCGGCCGCGTCACCCAGCACCTCCAGCACCAGCCGGCCGGTGTTGGATGGCTTGGGCAATTCCTTGAAATGGGTCAACAGGGTAATCTTCACCTTATCATCGCACCAGACGCCGTCGCATGCCGATCACCGCCAGCGGAAACAGCACCGCGCTCCAGACCGTCAGATAGACCACAGCCAGCAGCGCCGCGCTGGTGAACCGTCCCAGGGCCAAGCTGCGGCATAACTCCACCAGGTGGGTCAGCGGCAGCGCCTGGGCCAGCAGCTGGGCCCAGCCGGGCAGGTTGGTCACCGGGAAGAAGGTGCCCGAGAAGAGGAACATCGGCGTGATAAACAGGAAAATCGGCAGGTTGAAGGTCTCGATGGTCGGCACCAGGGCGGTGCAGATCATGCCGGCGCAGGCAAAGGCCAGCCCCCCCAGGAAGGCGGCCGGCAGCAGCAGCAGGGCAAGGGGAAACTGCAAAAGGCCGAACAGACTCATCACCAGCATCATCAGCAGGGTGCCGATCACGGCCTTGGTGGCCCCCCACAGGATCTCGCCGGTAATCACCTCATCCAGGGTAAGCGGCGTGGCCAGCATGGCGTCAAAGGTCTTCTGGTAGTACATCCGCACAAAGGAGGAGTAGGTATTCTCGAAGAAGGCGCCCTGCATGATGTTGATGGCGATCACCCCCGGCGCGATGAAGGCGGTGTAGCCGATGGGGGCATCACCGTAGCTCAACGTGCCCACCAGCCCCCCCAGACCAACGCCAAAGGCGGTCAGGTACAACAGCGGCTCGGTCAGGGGCGGCACAAAGGATATCTTCCAGGTTTTGCGGTAGACCAGCAGGTTGCGCTGCCAGACCCGCAGCAGGCGACGACTCAGGTCAAAGCGGATCATTCGCGCAACTCCCGTCCGGTCAGGCGTAGAAAGACATCCTCCAGGGTGGCCGGTCGCAGCATGCAGCCCTCGCGGCAGTGTTCTGACAGCAGTTCGCGGTACAGCGTCTCGCCATTGTCACTGTAGATCACCAGCCGCTGGCCCAGGTCTTCGTGTGGCAGTCCCCGCTCCGCGATCATCCGGCGCAGCGCCTCACAGGCGGCCACCACCTCAATCACGCTGTCGCCCACATGCCGGCGGATCAGGTCGCGGGGCGCCCCTTCCACCAGAATTTTTCCCTGGTCCATGATCACCAGCCGGTCGCACAACCGTTGGGCCTCGTCCATGTAGTGGGTGGTCAGCAGGGTGGTCAGGCCGCGGGCCTTCAGCTCATCAAGGCGGCTCCAGAGCTGGTGGCGCGATTGAGGGTCCAGACCGGTGGTCGGTTCATCCAGAATCAGCAGCTGCGGCTCATTGATCAGGGCCCGCGCCAGCACCAGCCGCCGCATCATGCCGCCGGACAGGTCCCGTACCCCGGCATGCTCGCGCCCCTCCAGAGAGATAAACCGCAGCAGGCTGGCAACCCGCTGCCGCACCACCGCCTGAGGCAGATTGAAATAGGCCGCAAACACCTCCAGGTTTTCGCGCACCGTCAGGTCCGGGTCCAGGTTGTTGTCCTGCTGACAGAGCCCGATCCGGCTTTTGAGCTCACGCCAGGCACCGTCGCAATCGGTGTCAAACAGACGCAGGCTGCCGCTGTCGCGGGGGGTGAAGCCGTAGAGCATGCGGATGGTGGTGGTCTTGCCGGCACCGTTGGGCCCCAGCAGTCCAAAACATTCGCCGGGCTGCACGCTGAACGAGATACCGTCCACCGCCATAAAACTGCCAAAGGATTTACGCAGATGACTGGTTGCAATGACCGCGGGCACAAGCTTCCCTTCGTTACACAGTGTCGCTGCAGGTTGCTGCGGCTGACAGACTCGCCTGGCAGTATAGCCTGCCGCCCCTTAAAAGCAAACCGTTATGCAACCACTGGCGCAGGGGTCGGCTCAATGCCATGCTAGCGCAGAGCGGCTGTGGCCCGCGCAAGGTCCACCGGCAGCGGTTGCCATGGTCCCTTCAGGGCCGCAACCTCACGACGCAGCCAGTTCAACCGTTCACCGCTGGCCGGATGGGTGGAGAGCAGGGCCGGCGGTGAAGGCCGTTGTTCTGCAGTCAGCCGTTCGTAAAAACGCAGCATGCCGTGGGGGGAGATGCGGGCGGCCACCAGGCGTTGCAGGCCGTTGGCGTCGGCCTCCCGCTCTGCGTCGCGGGAAAAACGCAGCTCAGTCAGACGGGTGGCGGCGCCGGTCAGCACGTTGTCGGAGATATCCCCCATTACCAACGCCACCAGTGCCCGCAGTCCCAGCCCCTTGACCATGCCCCGCAGGCTGTGGCGCAACTCGGCGTGGGCCACCTCATGAGCCAGTACGCCGGCCAGTTCCTCAGGCGTTGCAGCAGAGGTAAGCAGGCCGCTGAAGACCACCACCACGCCGCCCGGCGCGGCAAAGGCATTCACCTCGGGACGTTCGGCCACGAACCAGCGGTAGCGGTGGGCCGAGCCTGCAGTGAGCTTGCCGCCGATGGCGGCCAGTGCCTCCACTGCCGGGCCGCTGTCGATCAGCTTCATCTGCAGGCGGGTCTGGGCCAGCACCAGCTCACCCAACCGGGCCTCCTGGGCTACCGGAATTTTATCCACCACCCAGTCGGCCAGACGGTCGGCGTTCAGCAGGAACAGGGCCAGCCCCAGGAGCGGCACCAGCAACAGCAGGGCCAGCAGGCCCCAGCCGAGCCTGAAGCGGCGCTCCAGTGTGTCTGGCTGACGAACGGCAGCGGCCAGTTGACGGTTGCAGTGTTCCGGCGCCGTGGCAGCACACCGGCTGCGGTCATCAACGCTGTCAATCAGCAGGGCATAGGCACCCTCCGGTTGCTGCCAGCTGAGCCGCAGACAGGCGTTGTTGAAGCCGCTGGCCGCGATCTCCGGCCGGTCGGTGCTCAGTTCGTGCAGACCGACCCCATCCGGCGTCACCCGCAGCCGACCGAGGGCGTCCCAGTGCCCTCGGGCCACGATGCCTGTGCCGGGCAGGCCGGGTCCGAACAGCCGGCCCTGAAACTGCGACCCGTGCATCAGTCGTCGCTGCCCAGGATGCCGCCCAGAATGCCGGCGCCCAGCAGCGAGCCCTGGTCGGCGGAGCGTCCTCCGGCGGCCGGCGCCGACATGATGATCCGGTTGGCCAGCCGCGACAGGGGCAGCGACTGTAGCCAGATCTTGCCGGGACCACGCAGGGTGGCAAAAAACAGCCCTTCGCCGCCGAAGATGGCCGACTTGATCTTGCCGACGAACTGGATATCGAAATCAACGCTGGGCTGGAAGGCCACCACGCAGCCGGTATCCACCCGCAGGGTCTCACCGGGGGCCAGCACCTGCTCCTGCAGGGTGCCGCCGGCGTGAACAAAGGCCAGGCCGTCACCCTCCAGCCGCTGCATGATGAAGCCCTCGCCGCCGAACAGGCCGGCGCCGAGCTTCTTCTGGAAGGCGATCCCCAACGAGACCCCCTTGGCTGCGCAGAGGAAGGAGTCCTTCTGGCAGATCAGGGTGCCGCCGATCTGTCCCAGGTCCACCGGGATGATCTTGCCCGGATAGGGCGCGGCAAAGGCCACCCGTCGTTTGCCCTGCCCCTCGTTGTGGAAGACGGTGGTGAAGAGACTCTCGCCGGTCAGCAGCCGCTTGCCGGCCCCCAGCAGTTTGCCCATCAGACCGCTTGCCTGTTGTGACCCGTCGCCAAAGACGGTGTCCATCTGGATACCGTCCTGCATATACATCATCGCCCCGGCCTCGCCGATGGCGGCCTCCCCCGGGTCCAGTTCCACCTCTACGAACTGCATCTCCGAACCGACTATCATGTAATCGATCACATCCATCGCCATGGTGGTGCACCTCCGTCGTAATAGTACCGTGCTGGGACTATAAGTGCGGAACAGGACTCCGTCAAGTGACGCGCACAGGCTTTGCGGACGGATGATTGCCAAGTCGTCGCAAGCGGGTATACTGTCTCAGCAGACGCTGCTGCAGAGCTTTAAAAAGGTTGAGGCCAATGGATCGGCCGGGGCCAATGCACTGATCCTGCGCGGCAAGATAACCCGTTTCAATGGTGGGGTCGGCGCCGCCAAATGGTTCCTGGGGGGTGATGGCCCCCAAGGGCGTCAAGACCAACATCTCGATCGATGCCGAACTGGTTGACGCCACGACCGGGAAGGTGTTGGTTAAGATCAAGGATGTGCGCTCCGGTGGCGAAGGCACGACACTGGGTAGTAGCAACATGACCAGGGCCTTTGTGATCCAGGCTGAGGATGAAGGTGAGGAACTGGCTGAGTTTATCAAAGAGATATTCTAGCGACAGCTGTGGAACTGGCAGTATGAGGCAAGCAAGGCGGCCGATCGGCCGCCTTGCTTGCCTTTGAGGGAGAAGCGCTATACTTTTTCATGCGGTATGGACTGGCTGGTATGCTAAGCGTGCGGTCTCAGGGGAGGTGGGTAATGATGCGGTGTCTTGGGTTTATCTGTGGGCTCATGTTGCTTTCGGGGTGTGCGTCGACGCTTACCTCGCAAAACGTCCAGTTGCTGCCACCGTCGGCACAAAAGTTCGAAGTGGGTCTGGTCGTCGCCGATGTTGATATGCAAGACGCCAAGGAACTGGTCCAGTACAAAAACGATTTTTATTCAGTGCTGATCAGTGAGTCGAACGGGATGGTGGGCAGTCCGGCCAAACATAAGCCGCAGATGCATGTCGCGTTGCGCTACAATTCTGACTTTGCAGCCGACGATTTCATCGGCATCACCTCGTTCTTCATCCCGTTTCTTGCCATGGTGCCCGATGTGAGCAAGCAGGATTACTTTGTTGATTTCATGCTGCGCGACGGACAGGAAAATATCATCTACAGTAAACGATTGCGCGGCGTGGTTGAAGGGGAAAGTTCCGGCTATTATATCGCCCGGATAGATGCCGCCAGCGATCTGAAAAAGAAGCAGGCGCGTTTTGTGGCTGAGAACTCGGCACGGATGATTCTAAACGATATGCGCAGCAATGCCGACGCCATCTACGCCAAGCTGCACACACCGCGTGAGAGTCAAGCTGTAGCCGCCGCACCGGTCCCGTCTCAGGCCGCAGCGGTGCAGCCGGTTGTTATCAAATCTGACATCGACACGTTGCCGGCCAGCATGGTGCAGAGCAACAGCAATGCCTACGCCATCGTGATCGGGTTGGAACGCTATCGCCAGAAGTTGCCGGCTGCCAATTTTGCGACCCATGACGCCCGGACGGTTTCTGAGTATCTGACCAAGGTACTTGGCTACCCCGAAGAGAACGTGGTGCTGTTGACCAACGAACAAGCTGCACTGGGAGACTTTGTCAAGTACATCGAGAAGTGGCTGCCGAACAATGTGGAGAAAAACAGCAAGGTCTTTGTCTACTATTCTGGTCACGGTGCACCGAGTCCGTATACCGGCGATGCCTATCTGGTGCCCTATGATGGCGATCCGGCCTTCATCGACGAGACCGGCTACTCGCTCAAGCGGATGTACGATGCCCTGAGTAAACTGCCGGCGCGGGAGGTTCTGGTGGCCCTTGACTCCTGCTTCTCCGGTGGTGGCGGCAGGTCGGTGATTGCCAAGGGGGCCCGTTCGCTGGTGGCCAAGATGAAGGTGCCGGAGCTTACGGCCAGTAACCTGGTCGTGCTTTCGGCGTCATCGGAGTCCCAGATCAGCTCCACCTACGACGAGAAGGGCCATGGTCTGTTTACCTATTTCCTGCTCAAGGGTATCAAGCACGAGGAGGTCGTTAGTTCGGATGGCTCCATCAGGACAGAGGATCTGTTCGGCTACCTCAAGCCGCAGGTGGAGCGGATAGCACGCAAACAGTACAACAATGAACAGACACCGCAGCTGCAGGTGGCCAAAAAGTCGCAGCCTGCCATGGGAAAATAGACAGGTTGCAGGGCAGAACAGATGTACGCACAACGAGGCGGCCGATTGGCCGCCTCGTCTGTTTTGGAGCTATTCTTATTTGCAACTACCGGGCAAACCTCCGCTCCGGTTGTCCTGACCCCTGGTTGGGCTGCCAACGCTGCTCCTTGTCCTGTTGACGTTGTTCCGGACGCGCTGGTCCCCGCTGTTGGTAATTGGGTTGGGAGGGGTAGCGTTGCTGCATCTCAGGTCCGGCCGGGCGACCCTGTCTGACCGGCGACGGCTGTTTCACGGTTGGTTGCTGCTGCTGCGGGCTCCTTGGTTGCGACTGTTCCTGCCGGACCTTGTGAGGACGATCCGGGGTTACCTGCATTCTTTCCGGCTGCGTATCATGCCGGCGTTGTTGCTGCTGATACAGATACTGCTGCCGAACTGCCTTGGTGCGGGGCTGGTAGCGGTAATGCTGCTGATGCAGCCGCTGTTGCTGCTCTGCCTGCTGTGGATAACGCTCGCCTGCATACTGGCGCTGGTAGCTGGGCAGCGGCGCCCGTGGCGGCACGGCCTGGCGGTTCCAGCGGTTCCATCCCTTGCGTTGCTGTTCCCACTGTGGTCCCCAGTGCAGGCCCCAGCGGGGCGGTTCGTCATGTCGCCAACCGCGGAAGTAGGGTGGCGGATAGCGGTAGTAGCGCACCGGAATCCGCAGGATGAAAAGCGGCACATCCCAGGGGTCCACCGTCCACCACGGGCCGTTGTACCAGTTGCTGGCGTACCAGGAGTCGTCCTGATAGACCCAGTACAGCCCGTCGTAGAAGAAGTAATTCGTTTCCACATCGGGCGCGTAGTAGACCGGGTAGCCCGGCACCGCCGCCAGTTGCGGGAACAGCGGCAGATTGATGCCGATGCTGACGTTGGGCAGGTTGATGCCGATGCCGACATTAACCTCGGCCGAGACGCTGGTTGCCGTGCAGCAGATGAAGAATGCCGATACAACAACAGCATAGCGTAGTTTCTGCATGTGGCCTCCATTGCGACAAACATACCGTTGGCACTGTCTGTCAATCGGGTCGCTAACAAAACGGTATGACTATAGCATGCTTTGGAAAAAGGGACATCCCGTAACCACGGCTTAGCGATTGCACCTGGTCTGGTAACATGGTATAGTAACAATGAATCCGGCCACAGGGTGCACCCCTGTGGTTTTTGTTTTTAGAAGGAGCGTGTCCCATGTCGTTTGAAACCCTCGGCCTCTGCCCTGAACTGCTGCGTGCCATCGCTGCCCAGGGCTACAGCACGCCGACCCCGATCCAGTCCCAGGCAATCCCGGTCATCTTTGAGGGCGGCGACCTGCTGGCCGGGGCCCAGACCGGCACCGGCAAGACCGCCGCCTTTGCCCTGCCGATCGTGCAGCGCTTAAGTGAGGCGGTTCCCAAGGAAAAACGTCGCAAGCCGCGGGCGCTGGTGCTGGTGCCGACCCGCGAACTGGCTGGCCAGGTCAGCGATGTGATCAACGCCTATGCCCGACGCCTGTCGCTGCGTTCCACCATGATCTACGGCGGGGTGACCATCCAGGCCCAGATCGAGCGGCTGCACCGCGGGGTCGACATCGTGGTGGCCACGCCGGGCCGCTTGCTGGATCATGCCGAGCGGGGAACGATCAATCTTTCACAAATCAGATTTCTGGTGCTGGATGAGGCCGACCGGATGCTGGACCTGGGGTTCATCGACGCGATCAAGCAGGTGGCCGGCTATCTGCCGCCCAAACATCAGGCCCTGCTGTTTTCAGCCACCTATTCCCAGAGCATCAAGCAGTTGGCCGATGAACTGCTGGACCACCCGCGCCGGATCGAGGTGGCCCGCCGTGCCATCACCGCCGATGCGGTGACCCAGGCGGTGTATGAGGTGGAAAAGAGCCGCAAGCGCGAGATGTTGTCGTTTCTGATCCGCCAGGGGGGCTGGAAGCAGGTGCTGGTCTTTTGCCGCACCCGCTACGGCGCCGACAAGCTGACCGAGGAGCTGCTCTACGACGGGATCAAGGCCGCTGCCATCCACAGCAACAAGAGCCAGTCGATCCGCAACCGGACCCTGGCCGAGTTCAAGCAGGGCGATCTGCGGGTGCTGGTGGCCACCGACGTGGCGGCCCGCGGCCTGGATATCGAACGACTGCCTTATGTGGTCAACTACGACCTGCCCCAGGTGCCTGAGGATTACGTGCATCGCATCGGCCGCACCGGCCGGGCCGGGGAGCAGGGCCAGGCCCTCTCGCTGGTCTGCCAGCAGGAAAAGGTGCTGCTGGCCGCCATCGAGAAGCTGCTGACCTATGCCGTCCCCCGCCAGCGGCTGGCGGAGTTTCCCCACGTGGCGGCCCGGCGGAGTACGCGGGTGCAGGAACTCAAGCAGGCGGCCAAACCGGCCAAAAAACGGACACCGGCGCAACGGCCGGCCAAGGTGGCCGTGAAGGCTGAACCGGCTGCGGCCGCCAAGCCGGCCAAGCCACGGCGGGGCAAGCCGCCGATCGAGCGGCCGGCTCCCAAGACCGGGCGGCGAGGACGCCGCTCATAAGCGACGCCCGGTTGCCTGAACAGGGGGGCACGCTTTTGTATACTTCCGTAGCACTGCAGTCGCGACTGCCCGGAGATAAGCATATGGAACTGGACCTGCGCCAGCTGCGCAAACTGATCAGCGTGCACAAGGACGAGATCGAACAGGCCGTTGCCGGTACCGGCTATCTGACACGGACCGTGCTCGGCGTGGCCACCTTTCTGCTGGACAACGAGGGGGATCTGGACCTGCTGTCCGCCAAGCAGCGGGCCACCTTCGACCGCTTTATCGCGCCGCTGTTGCGGCGGCCGCGCCCGTAACCGGCCCTTCGACCATGCACGAAAACAGCCACCCCTTCCACCGGCTGACCCCCGATTTCATCATGGATGCCGTCGAAAGTCTGGGCTTTCGCTGCGATTGCCGCAACCTGGCCTTGAACAGCTACGAAAACCGGGTCTACCGGGTGGGGATCGAGGACGCTAAGCCGCTGATCGCCAAGTTCTACCGCCCCGGCCGCTGGAGTGACCGGCAGATCGTGGAAGAACATGATTTCAGCACTGAGCTGGCCGGCCATGAGCTGCCGGTGGTGGCCCCCTGGCGCAACCCGGCCGGCGCGAGCCTGTTTCATTACCACAATTTCAAATTCGCCCTCTACCCGCAGCAGGGCGGCCATGCCCCGGAGTTCGACAATCTGGACAACCTGCTGATTCTGGGTCGGATTCTGGGCAGGATGCACCGGATCGGCGCCCTGCGCCCCTTTGAACAGCGGCCGGTTCTGGATAGTGCCGCTTTCGGCCACCAAAGCGTGGCCCTGATCCGGGAGCGGTTCATTCCGTCCGAGTACCGCGAGAGCTATGGCGTCCTGACCGAACAGCTGCTGACTAAAATCGACGCGCTTATCGCCGCCTGCGGTCCGGTCCGGATGATCAGGGCCCATGGCGACTGCCACAGCGGCAACATCCTCTGGCGGGATAACGCGCCGCACTTCGTGGATTTCGATGACAGCCGCATGGCCCCGGCGGTGCAGGATATCTGGATGATGCTGTCCGGCGACCGCCAGCGCAAGACCATGCAGCTGGATGCATTGCTGGAAGGGTATCATGAGTTTAACTCGTTCGATCCGCTGGAGCTGCGCCTGATCGAGCCGCTACGCAGTTTGCGGATGCTGCATTACAGCGCCTGGCTGGCCCGTCGCTGGGATGACCCGGCCTTTCCGATCGCCTTCCCCTGGTTCAATACGGTGCACTACTGGGGCGAACATATCCTGGAGCTGCGCGAACAACTGGCCGCCCTGGATGAGCCACCGCTGGAGCTGTACTGACCATTGTTTCAGTAGCTTAAGCAGCGCCGCGCTTGCCTCGGCAGGCCAGGTATGCTATAGCTGTCCGGCACCTGAACTGCCGCAGGGAGACCCCCTGCGGTTTTTTATTGGCTGCGGAAAGAGAGAATCACCATGATCAGCGCACATAACATCAGCCTTGCCTATGGCAAGCGGGTCATCTTCAAGGATGTCAACATCAAGTTCGTGCCGGGCAACTGCTACGGCCTGATCGGCGCCAACGGCGCCGGCAAATCCACTTTTTTGAAAATCTTGGCCGGTCTTTCAGAGGCCGACTCGGGAACCGTATCGGTTGGACCGAAGGAGCGGATCGCCTTCCTGCAGCAGAATCAGTTTGCCTTTGATGAACATACCGTCTTCAATACCGTGATCATGGGGCATACCAGGCTGTATGAGGTGATGATGGCCCGGGAGGCCATGTACGCCAAGAGCGACTTCAGCGAGGAGGACGGCATCCGTTCGGCCGAACTGGAATCGGAGTTTGCCGAGTTTAACGGCTACGAGGCAGAATCAGAGGCAGCGGTGCTCTTGAACGGGCTCGGCATCCCGGAAGAGCTGCGCCACAAGCAGATGAAAGAGCTGGAAGGGGGCGACAAGGTGCGGGTACTGCTGGCCCAGGCACTGTTCGGCAACCCGGACATCCTGCTCTTGGACGAACCGACCAACCACCTGGACCTGAAGTCGATCTCCTGGCTGGAGGAGTTTTTGTCCCGTTTCAACAACACGGTGATCGTGGTATCCCACGACCGCCACTTCCTGAACCAGGTCTGTACCCATGTGGCCGATATCGACTTCGGCCGGATTCAGGTCTACGTGGGTAACTACGACTTCTGGTACCAGGCCAGCCAGCTGACCCTCAAGCAGAAGCAGGACGAAAATCGTAAAGTAACCGACAAGGCCAACGAACTGAAGGAGTTTATCCAGCGTTTCAGCTCTAACGCCTCCAAGGCCAAGCAGGCCACCTCGCGCAAGCGCTTGCTGGAGAAACTGACCATTGAGGAGATGCCGGTTTCATCCCGCAAGTACCCCTACGTGGTCTTCAAGCCGGAGCGGCCCTGCGGCGACATCATCCTGGAGATCACAGACCTGTCCAAGACCGTGGATGGCGTGCCGGTCTTCAAGGATCTGACCCTGACGGTTCGCAAGGGGGACAAGATCGCCTTTGTGGGGGGTAATGGTCTTGCCAAGACCACCCTGTTCCAGATCCTGGCCGGTGAGTTGGAGCCGGACAGCGGCAGCTTCCGCTGGGGGGTGACCATCACCAGTGCCTACTTCCCCAAGGAAAACGGCGCCTATTTCGCCAACGACCTGAACCTGATCGAGTGGCTGGGGCAGTATTCACCGCCCACGGAAGGGGAGTCCTTTGCCCGTGGTTTTCTGGGTCGGATGCTGTTTTCCGGTGACGAGGCCACCAAAAAGTGTAGGGTGCTCTCCGGCGGCGAGCGGGTGCGCTGCATGCTGTCCCGCATGATGCTGGCCGGGGCCAACGTGCTGATCCTGGACGAGCCGACCAACCACCTGGACCTGGAATCGATCACCGCCCTCAACAATGGCCTGATCGCCTTCAGCGAGGTGGTGCTGTTCGCCTCCCACGACCACGAGTTCGTCAGCACCGTGGCCAATCGAATCGTGGAGTTTACCCCGGGCGGCGTGATTGACCGGACCATGTCCTTTGAGGAGTATCTGGAGAGTAGCGAGGTGGCCCAGACCCGCGATCAGTTGTGCAACGGCCATGTGGAGCTGGATCTGTAGCCGGCCGAACGGCTGAGGTGTGTCAGAAATGTTTTTAAGCCGGTCCCGCATTCTGCGGGGCCGGCTTTTTTATGGCTGGATATCCCCGTTGTTGCCCTGCTTAGTGCTGATCCGCGTTCACCAGGAAACAAGTGTGTAACTTGTGAGTTGCCCGGCAACTCTCTTTTGCCGATTAGCTACCAACGACGTTCCGCCGGCAGCGTTGACACCAACTCATCGCTCCCCCTGTTTTTTACCATGCCCTGTAAAAACAACAGGATAGTGGTAGTATTGTGTAGTCTGCAGCGCGATTGGCCCACTGCTTGCATACGGGTGGCTCTGCATGAAGCGGCAGGAACTCCCTCTCCACAAAGGTTACGCTATGAAAACGATCGGAATACCGAAAAAGCAGGGGCTGTACGATCCCCAGTTCGAGCATGATGCCTGTGGTGTCGGTTTTGTGGCCAATATCAAGGGTAAGCAGTCCCATGCTATCGTCCAGCAGGCCCTGACCGTGCTGAGGAATCTGGATCACCGTGGTGCGGTGGGCTGTGAACCCAATACCGGCGACGGCGCCGGCATCCTGCTGCAGATGCCGGATCTGTTCCTGCGCAAGGCCTGTGCACCGTTGGGTATTCGGCTCCCGGAGCCGGGTGAGTATGGTGTCGCCATGCTGTTTACCTCGCCCAAGGCCACGGAGCGGAACAGTGCCCGTCACGTGCTGGAACGGATCCTCAAGGAGGAGCAGGTCCAGATCATCGGCTGGCGCGATGTGCCCACCGACAACTCGTCGCTGGGCGAGACCGCCAAGGCCGGCGAACCGATGGTGCGGCAGTTGTTTCTGCAGCCGTTGGATAGCTCCCTGGACGAGGATGCCTTCAACCGCAAACTGTACATCGTCAATCAGCGCGCCATCCACGAGATACGCGATATTGACGTTGATCCCTACTGGTACGTGGCCAGCATCTCCACCCGCACCATCATCTACAAGGGGATGCTGATGCCGGTGCAGGTGGACCAGTACTATCCTGATCTGCGCGACCCGGACATGGTCAGTGCCCTGGCGCTGGTGCATTCCCGCTTCTCCACCAACACCTTCCCCAGCTGGGAGCGGGCCCACCCCTACCACTTCATGGCCCACAACGGCGAGATCAACACCCTGCGGGGCAACGTCAACTGGATGTACGCCCGACAGTCGATGTTCAACAGCGAACTGTTCGGCGACGATATCAAGAAGGCGCTGCCGATCATCAATACCAACGGCTCCGACTCGGCCATGTTCGACAACTGCCTGGAGCTGCTGGTGATGGCCGGACGCTCCCTGCCCCACGCCGTGATGATGATGGTGCCCGAGCCGTGGGAAAACCACGAGACCATGGATAAGGAGAAGCGGGCCTTTTACGAATACCACGCCTGTCTGATGGAACCGTGGGACGGACCGGCGGCCATCTCCTTCACCGATGGCCGGATCATCGGCGCGGTGCTGGATCGTAACGGCCTGCGCCCCTGCCGCTACTACATCACCGACGACGACCGGGTGATCATGGCCTCCGAGGCCGGTGTACTGCCGGTGGAGCCGCAGCGCGTGATTAAGAAGGGCCGCCTGCAGCCGGGCCGGATGTTCCTGATCGACACCGTGCAGGGCCGGATCGTGCCCGATGAGGAGATCAAGAAGGAGCTGTCCTCGGCCAAGCCTTACGCTGACTGGGTCAAGACCAATCAACTCGTGTTGAAGGATCTGCCTGCGGCCCCCAAGCCGCAGCCGTTCGATCAGTCCGGCCTGTTGCAGTGCCAGCAGGCCTTCGGCTACACCTACGAGGACCAGCGGGTTATCCTGGGCCCCTCGGCCCGGGACGGCGCCCAGCCGCTGGGCTCGATGGGCACCGACACGCCGTTGGCGGTACTCTCCGACCAACCCCAGCTACTCTACAACTACTTCAAACAGCTGTTCGCCCAGGTCACCAACCCGCCGATCGACCCGATCCGCGAGGAGATCGTCACCTCCACCGTGACCCGCATCGGCTCCGAATCGAACCTGCTCAAGGCCAGCCCCGGCAGCGCCCGGATCATCCGGCTGGAGCACCCGATTCTGACCAATGAGGAGTTCGAAAAGCTGCGGCATCTTGATCAGCCCGGCTTCAAGACCACCACCCTGTCGTTGCTGTTCAAAGCTGCCGACGGGGCCGAAGGGATGGAGCGGGCCATGGAAAGCCTGTGCAATGCGGCGGTGCGCTTCATCGAGGCCGGCACCACCGTGCTGTTCCTGTCCGACCGCGGGGTCAATGAGGAGTATGCCGCCCTGCCGGCCCTGCTGGCGGTGGCCGGTCTGCACCACCACCTGATCCGCACCGCCACCCGCACCCACGTCTCGCTGGTGCTTGAGTCGGGTGAGCCCCGCGAGGTGCATCATTTCGCCACCCTGCTGGGCTATGGCTGCACCGCCATCAACCCTTACCTGGCCTTCGAGTCGATCGACGACCTGATCCGCCAGGGGATGCTGCCGGAGGTTGATCACAAACAGGCGGTCAAGAATTACATCAAGGCCACCGTGAAGGGTGTGGTCAAGACCATGGCCAAGATGGGCATCTCCACCATACCGAGCTACCGTGGCGCCCAAATCTTTGAGGCGGTGGGCCTGCACCAGTCGGTGATCGACAAGTACTTTACCTGGACCCCCTCCCGGATCGGCGGTACCGACTTAAACGGCATCGCCAAGGAGCTGCTTGACCGGCATGCCAAGGCCTACCCCAAGCGGGTGGCGGCGGAGCCGTCCCTTGATCCCGGCGGTCAGTACCAGTGGCGCAAGGACGGCGAGGAGCACCTCTTTAATCCGCTGACCATCACCGCCTTGCAGAAGGCCACCCGCACTAACGACTATCAGGAGTTCAAGGTCTTCTCGCAACTGATCGACGAGCAGAGCGAGCGCCATTACACCCTGCGCGGCCTGCTGGACTTCAAGCAGCAGGTGCCGGTGCCGATCGAGGAGGTGGAGCCGGTCGAGGAGATTATGAAGCGCTTTAAGACCGGCGCCATGTCCTACGGCTCCATCAGCCAGGAGGCCCACGAAGCGCTGGCCATCGCCATGAACCGGATCGGCGGCCGTTCCAACACCGGCGAGGGGGGCGAGGACCCGGAGCGCTTCACCTGGACCAACGAGCAGGGCGACTCCAAGAACAGTGTCATCAAGCAGGTGGCCTCCGGCCGTTTCGGGGTCACCAGCCATTACCTCTCCAACGCCGGCGAGATCCAGATCAAGATGGCCCAGGGGGCCAAGCCGGGCGAAGGGGGCGAGCTGCCGAGCCACAAGGTCTACCCCTGGGTGGCCAAGACCCGTCACACCACCCCCGGTGTCGGCCTGGTCTCGCCACCGCCGCACCACGACATCTACTCCATTGAGGATCTGGCGGAGCTGATCCACGACCTGAAGAACGCCAACCGCCGCGCCCGGATCAGCGTCAAGCTGGTCTCGGAAGTGGGGGTCGGCACGGTGGCCGCCGGGGTTGCCAAGGCCCACGCCGACGTGGTGCTGGTCAGCGGCTACGACGGTGGTACCGGCGCCTCGCCGCTCTCCAGTATCAAACACGCCGGCCTGCCCTGGGAGCTGGGCCTGGCCGAGACCCACCAGACCCTGATGCTGAACAACCTGCGCAGCCGGATCGTGGTTGAGGTGGACGGTCAGCTGAAGACCGGCCGCGACGTGGTGATCGGGGCACTGCTGGGGGCCGAGGAGTTCGGTTTCGCCACTGCGCCGCTGGTGACCCTGGGCTGCGTGATGATGCGGGTCTGCCACAGCAACACCTGTCCGGCCGGCGTCGCCACCCAGGACCCGGAACTGCGCAAGCGTTTTGCCGGCAAGCCGGAGTACGTGGTCAACTTTATGCGCTTCGTGGCCCAGGAAGTGCGCGAACTGATGGCGCAGCTCGGCTTCCGCACCTTCAACGAGATGGTGGGCCGCGTCAACGTCTTGGAACCGAAAAAGGCGGTTGCCCACTGGAAGGCCCAGGGGCTGGACTTCAGCACTATTCTCTACAGCCCGGACATGGGGATCGATGCGGTCAGCTACTGTGTCGAGGCCCAGGATCACGGTCTGGACAAATGCCTCGATATGAACCGGCTGCTGAAGATCTGTCGGCCGGCCATTGAAAAGGGGGAACCGGTCTCGGCCGAGCTAGGGATCACCAACATCGACCGGGTGGTGGGCACCATTGTCGGCAATGAGATTACCCTTAAGTATGGCGCCGAGGGGCTGCCGGAGGGGACCGTCCGGCTGAAGTTCAACGGCTCGGCCGGCCAGAGTTTTGGCGCCTTTATCCCCAGGGGGATGAACCTGGAGCTGTGCGGCGATGCCAACGACTATCTGGGTAAGGGGCTCTCCGGCGGCTCGATTGTGGTTTATCCGCCGGCCGGTTCGCCGTTTAAGGCCGAAGAGAACATCATTGCCGGCAACGTGGCCCTCTACGGCGCCACCAGCGGCAGCGCCTACATCCGGGGCGTGGCCGGCGAGCGTTTCTGTGTGCGGAACTCCGGCGCCAATGCCGTGGTTGAAGGGGTCGGCGACCATGGCTGTGAGTACATGACCGGCGGCACGGTGGTGGTGCTGGGCGCCACCGGCCGTAACTTCGCCGCCGGCATGAGCGGCGGCGTGGCCTATGTCTTCGACGAGCATGGCGACTTTGCCAGCCGCTGTAATACCGAAATCGTTGCCCTGGAGACCCTCGACCAGCAGGACAAGGCCACCCTGAAGGCGATGGTCGAGCAGCATGAACAGCTGACCGGCAGCGCTCGGGCTGCGATCATCCTGATCAACTGGCAGGTCTACGCCGACCGCTTCGTGAAGGTGATGCCGATGGACTACAAGCGGATGCTGCAGGCCATCGAGCGTGCCAAGGCGGCCGGTTTGAGTGGTGAGGAGGCGTTGGTGGCGGCCTTTGAGGAAAATACCCGCGAGGCAGCCTGACGACCAGTGGCCAGTTGCATGCAGTTGTTATGAACGCATCACGAACGATATAGGGATAACGACCATGGGAAAACCAACCGGATTTATGGAGTATGAGCGTGAGATTCCGGCGGATCGCGAACCGTTGGAGCGGCTCAAGGACTGGAACGAGTTCCACCTGCAGCTGTCGGAGGATAAGCTGCGCATCCAGGGGGCACGCTGCATGGACTGCGGCATTCCGTTCTGCCATACCGGGGTGCTGTTGTCCGGCATGGCCAGCGGCTGTCCGATCAACAACCTGATCCCCGAATGGAACGATCTGGTCTATCGCGGACTGTGGCATCAGGCCCTGGATCGGCTGCACCGCACCAATAACTTTCCGGAGTTTACCGGCCGGGTCTGTCCGGCCCCCTGTGAGGGTTCCTGCACCCTCGGTATCAGCGATCCACCGGTGACCATCAAGAACATCGAGGTCAGTATTGTGGAGCGCGGCTGGCAGGAGGGCTGGATCGTAGCTCAGCCGCCTAAGCTTCGCACCGGCAAGAAGGTGGCGGTGGTCGGTTCCGGTCCGGCCGGCCTGACAGCGGCTGCCCAGCTCAACAAGGCCGGTCACAGCGTGACGGTCTTCGAGCGAGCCGACCTGCCGGGTGGGCTGCTGATGTACGGCATCCCCAACATGAAACTGGACAAGCGCGAGGTGGTGCTGCGCCGCATCAAGCTGCTGGAGCAGGAAGGGATCAGTTTCGTCTGCAACACCGCCGTCGGCAGCAGCGCCTATCCGGTGGACAAGCTGCGCAGCGAGTTCGACGCCGTGGTGCTGGCAACCGGCGCCACCCAGCCCCGTGACCTGCCGATCGAGGGGCGTGAGCTGAAGGGGATCCACTTCGCCATGGAGTTCCTGACCGCCAACACCAAGGCGGTGCTGCAGGCAGGGGCCGAGTATATCTCCGCCAAGGACAAGGACGTGATCATCATCGGCGGCGGCGACACCGGCACCGACTGCGTGGCCACCTCGCTGCGCCACGGCTGCCGGTCGGTGACCCAGCTGGAGATCATGCCGCAATCGCCTGAACAGCGGGCCGACGACAACCCCTGGCCGGAGTGGCCCAAGACCCTCAAGGTGGATTACGGCCAGGAGGAGGCGGCAGAACAGTACGGTGCCGATCCTCGTACCTACCTGACTACGGCCACCAAGTTCGAAGGGGATGCCGACGGCAACCTGACCGCAGTGCATACCGTTCAGGTCAAGTGGGAGAAAAACGACAAGGGGCAGTTCATGCCTACCCCGGTGGCCGGTACCGAACAGGTCCGTCCGGCAGGGTTGGTGTTGTTGGCCATGGGCTTTCTGGGGCCCGAGCAGCACCTGCTGGAGGCGATGGGGGTTGAGCGGGATCCCCGCAGCACCATCAAGGCTGACTACGACAACTACGCCACCAGCTTGCCCGGCGTGTTTGCCGCCGGCGACTGCCGCCGCGGCCAGAGCCTGGTGGTCTGGGCCTTCAACGAAGGGCGCGGCGCGGCACGGGAGTGCGACCGCTACCTGATGGGCGAGACGGAACTGCCGTAACGTTTCTGCCTGCATCGTGCAGACAGAAGCACAAAAGCCACCGGGAAGAGCCCGGTGGCTTTTGTGTCAGGGGATGACGCAGTGGAGCCAAGGTGGCCGACCGAGGTGTAACTTCAGGTCGAGACAGTGGTGATGCGGGGCAGCCAAGCGGGGTCCAACTGCTGCATCCTGTCTGGCCCCAGTTGGCTAAGCAGCTGCTGGACCGTCTGCAGCTGGACGATCAGGCCGCTGACGTCGACCCACTGACAGGGGCTGCCGACCTGGCTGAGATAGTCGGCAGCACTCGTCAACAGTGCCTGGCTGCCGTTGTAGTTACCGTTCTTCCAATGGTGAAGGGCGATGGCCGACTGAATGATCCCCTGGTAGAACGCCCGTTGCTCACCGTGGGCCCTTAGCCAGAGCGGTTCAAGCGTCTCGTGGCAGTCAAACCAGTGCCGGGCGTTAAACTGGCGGATCGCCAGCAGCACCTGTCCGGACGGGGCGTCATGGCAGCTGCCGTGGGGCTTGCTGTCAATGGTTGGTGTGCTCATTTCATGAAAAAGCGGATCGCCTTGATAATCAGTTCGAACAGGTCCGGATCCGACTGCCGCAGCGGCTCGCCATAGCGATCGAAGCGGGAGGGGACATCGCTGATCCCTTTCAGTTTCTCCCGTTCTTCTCGTTCGCGTTTTTCCGCCTCTTTGCGCTGTTCCTCCTTGCGCTGCTGCTCCAGCAGGTGTCCCCCCAGCCGCATCCACTCGAACAGCTGCCGCAGTTCGCCGCCATCCACCCAGACCCCGTGCTGTCGGCAGCGATCCACCACCACCCCGCTCTTGGCCCCGAAATTGACCCGGTGCATCAGCTCACCACAGACCGGACACTTGATGTAGGCGATCGGGTGCCGGTCCGGCCGCCGGTCATTGCTGACGGCGTTCAGCCGCTCGCGGTCGATCTCGAAAACATTTTTTACCGTGGCTTCCAGGACTGCCTCCAGCTCGCCAGGATCGAAAAACAGACCGTAGCAGCTCTCACAACGCTCAATCAGAAAGCGTCCCTGGCTGGTCAGGTTGACGGTTTTCAGCTTGACCGCGCAACGGGGGCAGCTGCGTGGGCTGTCGAGGTCGTGGGTGGTGTAGTGGTGGATGCCCTGCAGGTCGATGTCGGTGCGGTTGCCGCAGTAGTCGCAGACCTGAGAGCCGGGTGGTAAGGGAGCCTTGCAGTTTGAGCAGCGCGCCATGGTAGCAGCCTTTAAGGTAAAATGCAGTGGCGCTGAATGGTGACAAGCCAACAAACAGCACCGGCGGCCGATCGGCCGCCGGTGAACCACTGTCTGCAAAGAATTTATTTGCTCTGGTAGTAGACCGTTGAACTGATCTCGTTCAGCCCTTTCTGTTCATCAAGCAGCATCAGCTTAAACGCTCCCAGGCCCCCGGCTCTGCCTTGACATAATAGGTCACGCCCCTTTGGGTGGTGATGGTCAGGGTATCGTACTTGTTGCCAACGAAATCGTTGGGCAGCAGGGTAATCGTAGCCTTGCCCGCTGCAAGCTGCATCGGCAGATGGCTGTTGTTCACCAGCAGTCTCTTGGTGTTGCCGTTCACATCCACCTTGATGATCGTCCCTCTGCTCAACAGACTTTCAGGGCGAAAGGCATAGACCAGGGCGCCGCCCTGATCAGCAGAACTCTTCTGAAACGGCACCGAGGTGGCGCAGCCGGCCAACAGCCCCATCACCATCAGACAACCAGCCAACAAACCGAACATAATTTTGTTCTGTAGGAGATACCACAGAACCGCGGCAATGCAAGCTGCAAGCTGCTCAAGCCCCTACGAGTCGGCGTTTGAACAGCAGGAAAACCCCGGCGACTATACCTGCTGCACCACCAATGTAACGGTACATCACGCCATCAGGGGCGGCACCGCTGATGGCGCGGGACAATTGAGCCGTAACCGCCCCGGACATCTGATACCCCCAAACGACCAGACCGATACCGACCACCAGCAATTCATCGTTCTCACTGTGGCGAGCCGTACCCAGCACTCGATACTGCCCCCCCTTGTAGTGCCGGTACAGACCGGGCTCAGGTTGCAGGACGTTCATCAGATCAGCGCCGGTTCTAGCGTTTTTTGGGTGCTGCCGGCACTGATTTGAATTCAGACTCGTAGCCCACCGTGAACACGGTCGTGCCATCGTTGCGCATACTCAAAAAATGGGCATTAGTGGCATCAAACGGGCAGATCGGCTGGCTGCAGGACTCAAAGCCGAAGCGCCGGTAGTAGGCCGGCTCACCCAGCACAAACAGCGGCTGGCTCTTGATCAGCTCCTGACGCAGGGCAAAGGTGAGCAGCTCCGTCCCCACCCCCTGGCGCTGAAAATCCGGCGCCACCGCCATCGGACCCAGGTGCAGGCCGCAGACCTGCCTGCCGTGGAAAGCGTTGGAAAAGGCGACGTAGCCGATTACCTTGTTGGTATGGATGCAGACCCACTCCTGCAGCGGCTTGTTGTGTTCGTGCAGCTGCTGTACCAGGGCCGTCTCGTAGCTGCTGCCGGGAAAGGCCCGCTGCAGCAGGGCGTAGACCTTGGGGTGATGTTCGCTGGTTACTTTCTGAATCTTCATGGTTCCATTACTCCGGTGACGTGATGGCACTGCTCAGGTATGTAGCACAATCGACGTCCCTAGGCATATAAAACCATGCATTTGCTACCTTCAGTTGCCATACTCCGGCGATTCAGCTACTATCGCGCCAGTTTTTACCCAACAAGGAGCCCCTATGCCCGCCAATGCCCGCCACATTCTTGTGGCTACCGAAGCCCAGTGCCTGCAGCTCAAGACCGAAATCGAGGCCGGAGCCGATTTTGCCGAGGTTGCCAAACGTGCATCATCCTGCCCCTCCGGTCGGCAGGGGGGTGATCTCGGCACCTTCAACCCCGGCCAGATGGTGCCCGAGTTCGACCAGGCTGTCTTTACCGGCGAGGTGAACACCCTGCTCGGTCCTGTTCAGACCCAGTTCGGCTTCCACCTGATCGAGGTGACCAAGCGCTGGGAGAACCCGAAGGCCGAACCCCAGACCGCCGACACCCTTGATCAGGCGCTGGAACTGCTGCGGCAGGATATGACCAACGCTGCCGGCCAATCGAAATTCTACGACCTGTTCCTGAACACCACCTTCTGCGTGCCGACCCTTGATCCGAAGGAATTGAAGGGCGACGTCACCCTTGAAGAAGGCCAGGTGCTGCCGCTGATCGTTGAATCCGACGGCAATGATTACCTGATGATCTTTGACAGCCCGGAACGTCTGAAAAACTGGACCGGCAAGGAGACCACCTGGATCGGCGTGCCGGGCCATGTGCTGGCCGTCACCACCATGCCGCCGCTGCATATCGCCATGAACGTGGGCACCGACTTTTCCAAGCAGTTCCTGCCCGATGAGATCGCCTGGCTGCGTGAGGTGGTGGAGCAGTGCAACCAGGCCGGTACCGGGCAGCCGGCGGGCTGAGGCCATTAAACGACGCAGTCGGCGACTGCTGACATGAAAAAGGCGGCCAATCGGCCGCCTTTTTCGTTGATCTGTCGTTGCTGTTCAGCCCTGCTTGGAAAACTGGTAGGCGGTGCGGCCGCAGCGTTTTTGAGCATCTTGTAGCTCAGCTCACCCGGCTCAAAGGTCAGGTCGTCGCAGAGCAGCATGAAACGATAGGGCTGATCCTCCACCACACTGAATATCTCCGACAGACAGATCAGGTCTTCCTTCTCGGTTCGTCTCGTTTCATAGGTAAAGTACACCGTAGAGCTTGGCGCCTGGCGGGTGCCGGATAAACAGTTGATGGCACGGGAAACGGTCAGAATTAAAGGGAAACAGGTAGAGCCGGACTGCCGCGTGCGGAGCGTATCATATACGCTACTGGCAGGAAATTTGTCAGACTGAATTATGCAAACTTTACTATATATAAGCCGTGGCCTGCAGTCGGTGGTCTATCGGGGCCGTTTCGGTCCCGGCGCAGAGTTGCGCCCCAGCCGGGCATCCAGCTCGTCGATCCAACCGGCCTTGGCGCCCGGAAACGCATCGGCGTAGGGCACATAGGGCTTGATGTCCAGCACCGGGGTGCCGTCCAACAGGTCCACACCCCGCAGCTGCAGGATGCGGCCCTCCACCTTCAGCAACTCCACCGCCGAAAGGCCGATGGCGTTGGGGCGGTGGGGCGAACGGGTGGCCAGCACACCACGTTTCGGGCCGCCCCGGGGCGGCTTGACCATAGGCTTCCACCCCTCGCTGCGATGGAAAGCAAAGATCAGCCAGATCCGTTCAAAGCCTTGCAGATCCTGCAACAGCTGCTCATCCAGCCAGTCGGCCAGCTTTAAGGTGGCGATAACGGCCTCACCACGCTCGGTCCCTGCCACCACCGTACTCTGGTGGGGGGCATCGATCCGACGGGTGTAGGGAGAGTGCAGGATGCCGATCGGGCAATAGCGGTAAGGGCTGTCGCAGGTCATGCTGCAAATGCTAGCGCAACCACAGGAGACTGACAATCAAAATACCGGAACGCTGGGGATCAGTCACAGAGAGGTGTTGCGCCGAACCGCACGAAAATGTTACATGGATTAATCCATATCTCTACACTACGAGGTTGAAACGATGACACACTTTGGTCCAACCAAGCTGGACGCAGCGTTGATCCCGAACATCGCCCAGCAGTGGGGCACCCCGATCTATCTGCACGATCAGGCATACATTGAAAACAGCTGTAAACAGCTGCTGGGCATGCCCAACGCCTTTGGTCTGCATGTGCGTTACGCCATGAAGGCCAACTCCGACCGCACCGTGCTGCGGGTGGTCACCAACCAGGGACTTGATCTGGACTGCTCCTCGCTGGACGAGGCGGCCCGGGCCCATAGTGCCGGCATCCCCTACAGCCGGATGATGCTGACCACCCAGGAGGTACCGAGCGGCGAGGAACGCGCCGAGCTGGAGGCGATGATCACGGCCGGTCTCAAATACAACGTCTGCTCCATGCTGCAATTCAAGCTGATTGCCGACTTTGCCAAGGCCAACCGGGTCGACCTCTCGATGCGGGTCCACCCCGGCGCAGCCGGCGGCGGCGAGAGCGCCACCCGCGACACCGGCAGCGAGTACTCCTGCTTCGGCGTACACCTGAACGACGTGCCCAAGGTCAAGGCCATGGCCGACGAGATGGGCCTGCGCTTTACCCAGGTGCACGTGCATATCGGTTCCGGCGGCGACCCTGAAAAATGGCGCCAGAACATCGACCGCGAGCTGGGCTTTGTGAAGACCTACTTCCCGGATGCCGTCACGGTCAGCTTTGGCGGCGGCCTGAAGGTAGCCCGCATGCCGGGCGAGAAGCAGGCCGACATCAACGCACTGGGGGCCTATGCCAAGCAACGGATCGAAGAGTTCAAGGCTGAAACCGGCCGCGAACTGGTGATGGAGATCGAGCCGGGCACCTTTGTGGTGGCCAACTCCGGTCACATCATCACCCGGATCATCGACAAAAAGCTGACCAACGAGCTGAACTTCCTGATCGTGGACGGCGGAATGGAACTGTTGACCCGGCCGCTGTTGTACGGCTCCGAGCACCCGATCGCCATCGTGCGCCAGGACGGCACCCTGCTCTCCAGCGAGTATGACCAGACCCCGGCAGGGGGGCTCAAATCCTTCGGTATCGTGGGGCGCTGCTGCGAGAGCGGCGATTCGGTACGCCTGGATAACGACGGCAACATCGTGCCGGTGCTGATCGCCGAGCCGGAGATCGGCGACTATGTGGTAATCGGCGGCACCGGGGCCTACTCCGAGAGCATGTCACCGGAAAACTATAACTCCCACCGCAAGCCGGGGGCGGTCATGAAGACCAAGACTGGTGAACTGGTGCTGATCCGCAAGAAGCAGATCCGTGCCCAACTGACCCAGAACGAGCTGGACGTGACGCTGTAGAGCCCGTTCAGCCCTTGCTGAAACTGAACAGGCGGCCATTCGGCCGCCTGTTTTCGTCTGTGCACTCTCCAGCGGAATCTTTGTCAGACAACCGCCACCAGAGTAAAACTCCCCTGTTTACCGCCTTCACCCCCGCGCAGTTCATCACCCACCGTCAGGCCAAGCAACTGCTTGCCAAGCGGCGAGGCCGGGGTAATCACCACCACCTCCCCGTTTGGGTCAGCCGGTTTCATACCGCCAGCCTGGGGACCGATGAACAGCCGCCGCTGGTTTCCCGCCCCATCCTCCAGCGTCACCAGGGCGCCCAGGGCAGCGGCGTATCGTCATCAAACCCTGCAGTTCCAGGCTGCGATAGGCCTCAAGTCACTGGCGTATCTCCTGGGCACGGTTGGCCTGCCCCTGGGCGATGCAGGAGGCCTCCAGGGCGGTGGTGTCGTACTTGTTATCCGGCCGGCACTCCTCGTGGGTGGCGGTTCGGTGGGCATGCAGGGCCGCAGCGGTGAACAGGGCCAGGTCTGCCTCCAACCGGGCGATGATGGTAGCGACAAGCAGCTGCTTGGTCATATCCGCTGCCCCCGCAGCAGCTTGTGCAGCAGACTGTCCAACGCCGAGGCGAAGCGGTTGCGATCGCTCATACCGAACGGTGGCGGCCCGCCCCCCTGGATCATACCGCTGTCGCGCAGCTCGCTCATCAGGTCGCGAAAAGCCAGCCGGTCGCCGATGGATTCTTCAGTGTACTGCTCACCACGCGGGTCCAGGGCGATGCCGCCCTTGGACACAATGCGGGCCGCCAGCGGCACATCGGCCGTCACCACCAGATCGGTGGGGGCGGCATGTTCGGCAATGTAGTCATCGGCCATGTCAAAGCCGTCAGCCACCACAATCATCTCCACCAGCGGGCCGTTATGCTTGGCCAGGCTCTTGTTGGCCACCAGGCAGAGCGGCACCTGCAGCCGGCTTGAGGCACGGAACAGGATCTCCTTCACCACCCGCGGGCAGGCATCGGCATCAATCCAGATCTTCATGGGGAGTATATCTGAATGAAAAGCAGATCAGACGCAATCATAACCAACACAGGCGGCCAAGTTGGCCGCCTGTTGAAAGAAACTCGCCAGCCAACACGCGCCTTGTCTTACCGCCACTCATAGACATACTCTGCGGTGCAGTTAAGCATGGCAATGCCGACACCGCTATTGAAGTAGATCGACATCCTGTCCCCTGGTCGCACACCCTTGGGGATATCCACCTTCAAAACAGCACTGCCGCTGCCGTTTGCAACGCCAAGTTGCTTGAGGGCAGAACCGTTCATAGAGACAGTGGCAGTTCTGGTTCCGGCGGTAGTACCGCCTGACGACATGCCGGAAGGACCACGGTACATGGTGAAACGGTGGGTCAAGCGCTGGGTCTCGGGATTGTTTACCGTCTGCTTCACAGTCTGGGCAAGCACCGTTCCACCGTTGATGGTTGCGGGCAGCTGGCCCCAATCATAGCGCACATCGAGAAAATTCAGTCGGTAGCTCATGCCGTTTGGCCGGCCAAGATCAATAGCCAGCGATGTGGTAAGCTCAAACCGCTTGTCCGTATTGGGCGGAACCCTGGGCACCGCCGACTTGATCAGCACCCACCGCCAGCCCTTTTGCGGACTGGCAGCGTGCGCCGGCTGAGCGGCCAAACCGGCAGTGCTGAACACCCCCAGCACAAGTGCGATCACCAGCACCAGCGAGGAAAACAGTGAAAACCCTTTTTTTATATGCATACGTTGCTCCTGTCTGTTGATGCCGTTGCAAACACAGCATAAACTTCTTTTAGCATAACGGCAGACACCGGCTTGTCAACGTGTGAATGGCTGCACCACGCTCACCGTCACGATCTAGTCCGCCTCTAGGAGCCGGAACAACAAAGGCGGCCGATGTGGCCGCCTGGTAAATTACCTGTGCTGTCCTCCAAAACTCCGCTGCAGATCACTGGTTTTCCCTGACACAGCGTACTGACAGTCCGTCAGTTTTCAGGTAGCTGGCATATTCCTCAATCCGGTCTGAATCAAACTTGAGGTAGACACCTTTCACCAGCTTGGCTTCGGCACCGTTATAACTCCACCATGAGCCCCAGAAGCCTAGATCACCAAACATACCGTAGGCATTAACGGAGCCCCCGGGCAAGCCGTTAAACCCCAGGCTGTTGGCGCCATTTCCATTTTGTTTCCATCCGGATCGGCTGCGCAACTGTTTGGCTGCGCTATCTTCAGGCCCAGCAGAGCGGGCCAGTTCAGCCCAGTCTTCAACCGTCGCTACCCGCCACCCTTTTGGAGCCAACCCTCTCGCATCCTGCACTGCATACCAATTGTAGAGCTTGCCGTACTTTTTCCCGTTTGCGGCCTTAAACTCGTAGAAACACCAAGCAGGGGTCTTTTCGTTGTACGCCTTTATCCAGGCAGCCGCTGACCTGACTTCCAGAATTTTGTCGCCATTACGAAACGCGGTAACATTTAAATTCTCGCTCATCCAGGTCTGGCTGCCGATTGTTACCGATGGAAAGCTCTCCTTGCCGGCGGCTTGAGCGGTGACATGCTGCAACAACGCAAGAACAAAGAGTACGGCCATTAGTGTCTTTTTCATAGGGGGCTCTCCTGTACGTTCAAGGATTGCTACCGATACACCTCGTCATGGCTGCCGATGTCGAGCAGTATGATCTCTTTTTCCGTCACCATGACGGTGAGGGTGATGCGATAGCTGTTGAATGAGGCTCACCGACTATCCCCGGAATCAACTCCCGCATGACTAGCAGCAAATCTCGGTCCCTTCCCTGATGATTGACAGATAGGATTCGTGCAGATACACCCGGTCACGCTTCTTGCCACTTACTTCCTTGAGGATGCCGAGTGTTGTCAGATTGCCCACCGCCTTGCTTGCCGCCGGAGAGCTGATGCCGAGTTCCCGCGCAACGTACGGAATGGTAACGTAGGGCCTACGATAGAGCATATCCAGCAGTGCCAGAGCCGTTGGTGATGCTTTCCCCAACCCGGCCGCTTTTTGCCGGTCGTGTGCCATCAGGTCCATGATCGCCTTGGCAGCATCGGTCGCCTGCTTCGAGATTTCATAGACCCCCTGCAAGTAGAACTTGATCCACCCTTCCCAGTCTCCGTCACGCCGGACCCCGTTGAGCCGTTCGTAATACTCCTGACGGTACTTCTTGAAAAAGAGGCTGAGGTACAGGAGCGGCTTTTCCAGCACCTGATCGTGGCAGAGGATAAACGAGATCAACAGCCTCCCCATACGGCCGTTGCCGTCAAGAAACGGGTGAATGGTCTCGAACTGGGCGTGCGCCAGTCCTGCTTTCAGCAGTGGCGGTACGGTCTCGTCGTGGAGAAATTTCTCCAGATCGCCCAGACAGGGAAACACCTCATGGGCCGGCGGCGGCACGAAGGCGGCATTGCCCGGCCGGGTACCTCCGATCCAGTTCTGGGAAGCTCTGAATTCGCCGGGGCCCTTGTGCCCGCCCCTGATGCCTGCCATAAGCCGGGCGTGAATCTCCCCGATCAGCCGTAAACTTAGGGGCAGCTCCCGCAGCCGCTCCAGGCCGTAATTCATGGCATCCACATAATTGGACACCTCGTTGATATCGTCTGGCGAGCTTTTCCCCTCGATTTCACCTTCGTACTCCAGGAGATCGTCCAGCGATGCCTGGGTGCCCTCGATCTGCGAACTGAGCACCGCCTCCTTGCGGACGTACATGTAGAGAAACAGGTCTGGATTGGGCAAAGTATAGGTACAGCCGTCCAGCCGCCCCAGCGCCCGGTTGGCCCGCTCCATCAGCAGACTCATTTCGTCATCTATCATGAGCGGCGGCTTAGGCGGCAGCGGATTGGGCACGAAGGCACTGTAGCCGTCCGCACCCTTTTGCTGAATCACCAGCCTGCCGCCACGCGGCGACACCTCGGTAAACATGGAATACCTCGTAAAGCTTGGAGCGTTTTCGCTGCTTAGGCGCTGCTGCTTAAGTAACGTTCGTTTCATTGCGCCCTGAACTAAGAAACTTTAAGACGGTATCGCTTATTAGTCAAGAGGCTTATATAACGGAAAGCTCCTTAAATTTATTAGCAGAGCTTTGGTGCGGGGTGTCAACAAAAACAGCAAAGGCGGCCGATTGGCCGCCTTTGAATTACTGTATAGGTCTCCCGGGATGTTAGGCGATTGCTGTCAGCCGGGAAAACCAGGGACTGCCCATATCTCCATAGAACCTATTTCTTCACCGACATAAACCCGGTGTACTCGCGGCCATTGATATCAAACGCCACAACCTTGCCCGCCATCAACCCCTCAAGCTGTTCCCTTGTCAACCGGAACTCATACGCACCATAGTTCTCGCCGAACTCCGCCCGCGCTTCCGGCGTATCGTCAATCAGCTCTATGCGATCATCACAATTGTTCGACGCCGGCGTGTCAACTTTTCCACAGCTCATACTCATCATCACGCCGCCTTGAGCAGCCTGTTTTCGACCAGCATCGCCTCGATACTGAGATGGTAATCCAGGGCAGGCCATTCGATACCGGTACCGCGACAGATAAAACGATAGTCAGCCAACTGGGCCAGGGTAGCGTTCTGCAACTCAGGGTACCAGCTTATCGGCGTTGAGATCACCCGACCATCCTTGAGCTCGACATGCAGATAACGCTCATCGACATGCACTGCCTTACCTTTTGAAGAATTCATCCCATTTCCTCCCAAACATATCCCGGTGAAGCGCAACCAGTGCCAGTGCCGTTTTCAAATCGGGCCGTTTCATACAGTTTTCACGAACAGCCATGGTGGTGAGATCGATTGTAGCATAATCGTCCCCCTTCACAACATGGATGTGTCGCGGCAGATACTCGTTAGCATAGAAGAAAAACTTGAGGCCGTTTTCAACCAGCAGGGTTGGCGACACAGCAGCCTCCAAAGCTTAAAGGCGCCGATTCCGACGCCCTTAAGCTCATCTATTTCAGGTTTTTCTTAATCCGTTCCACCGCCTCAATCACATTCTCGCGGTGGCCGAAGGCCGACAGCCGGAAGAACCCTTCGCCGCTGGGGCCGAAGCCGGAGCCGGGGGTGCCGACCACGTTGCATTCGTTCAAAAGCTTGTCAAAGAAATCCCAGCTGCTCATGCCGCCGGGGGTTTTGAGCCAGATGTAGGGGGCATCCACCCCGCCGTAGCAGGTGACGCCGGCGGCGGTGAGGCCTTCACGGATGATGCGGGCGTTCTCCATGTAGTAATCGATGATCTCTTTGGTCTGTTTCCAGCCCTCCTCGGAGTACACGGCAGCAGCGGCCTTCTGCACCGGGTAGGAGGCGCCGTTGAACTTGGTGGTGGTGCGACGCAGCCAGAGTTTGTTAAAGGAGTACTTCTCACCTTTTGCCGTCGTCCCCATCACCTCTTCCGGTACCACCACCAGACCACAACGCACGCCGGTGAAGCCGGCGGTCTTGGAGAAGGAGCGGAACTCGATGGCGCACTTTTTGGCCCCTTCGATCTCGTAGATGGAGTGGGGAATATCAGGATTGGTGATGAACGCCTCGTAGGCCGCATCAAAGAAGATCACCGCGTCGTTGGCATTGGCGTAATCCACCCACTTCTTCAATTCTGCTTTCGTAGCCACGGTGCCGGTGGGGTTGTTGGGGAAGCAGAGGTAGATGATGTCCACTTTTTGGGTGGGCAGAGAGGGGATGAACCCGTTGGCCTCGGTGCAGGGCAGGTAGACGATGTTCTGGTAGTAGCCCTTCTCATCGGCCTCTCCGGTGCGGCCGATCATGACGTTGGTGTCGTTGTAGACCGGATAGACCGGATCGCCGATGGCCACCACGTTGTCAAGGGCGAAGATATCCAGGATGTTGGCGCAGTCGCACTTGGAGCCGTCGGAGATGAACATCTCCTCGGTCTTGAGGCTGACACCCAGCGGCTTGTAGGACTTCTCGATGATGGCGTTGATCAGCCAGTCGTAGCCCTGCTCCGGGCCGTAGCCGGCGAACCTGTCGATGGTGGCCAGATCGTCCACGGCCTCGTGGAAGGCCTTCAGTACAGCCGGGGCCAGGGGACGGGTCACATCGCCGATGCCGAGACGGATCACCTTGGCATCCGGGTTGGCGGCGGTAAACTCACGCACGCGACGGCCGATCTCGGGGAACAGGTAGCCAGCTTTAAGTTTTAAGTAATTGTCATTGATCTTCGCCATTACGAGACATCCTCCACTCTGTTTTTTATAAAGGAAATGCCGCAAAGAGCGGCAAATCATAATATCTACATCTCAGAAACGTCGATTTTTCGGCAAGGTCAAGGCGTCAAGGAAGAGCGCAGAGGCACTATCTATCCGCCGCACAATTCGCTTGCAAAATTAGACCGCGAAGGCGCCCCGAAGGGGTCGGCCGCTAGCCGAGTCACAAGCGATGACGCAGACAACGCCGAGATTGCCAAAAAGCGGCGTTCCTACTTAAGCCCTAAGACATCCTGCATGTCGTACAGCCCCGGCTTCTGTGAAGTGACCCACTTGGCAGCGCGGACGCTGCCGCGGGAGAACATGTCGCGGGTCATGGCCCGGTGGGAGATCTCGATCCGCTCCCCCTGGCCGATGAAGTAGACGGTATGCTCACCGATGATGTCGCCGCCCCGCACGGTCTGCATGCCGATCTCTTGCTTGGTCCGCTCGCCGCAGATCCCCTCGCGGTGGTAGTTGGCCACCTTATTGTAGTCACGGCCCAGGGCCTCGGCCACCACCTCGCCCATCCGCACGGCAGTGCCGGAGGGGGAATCCTTCTTCTTGTTGTGGTGCAGCTCTACGATCTCCACATCAAAGTCATCGCCCAGGATCGTGGCCACGTCTTTGAGCACCTTGAAGCAGACGTTAACGCCGACACTCATATTGGGGGCCAGCACCGCCGGGATATCCTTGGCCAGCTCGGCGGCCAGGGCACGCTCCTCGGGGGTGAAGCCGGTGGAGCCGATCACGATGGCCTTTTTCTTCAGGCCGCAGACCTCCAGGTTCTTGAGGGATACCTTGGGGGTGGTGAAGTCGATCAGCACATCACAGCCCGCCACCACGGCGTTCAGATCATCGGAGATGGCCACGCCCAGGCTACCCACCCCGGCGACCAGACCGGCATCCTGGCCCACCTGGGGATGACCGGGACGTTCCAGGGCGCCGGAGATGGTGCAGCCCGCCTCGACAGCGGCGACGATGATGCGTTGACCCATGCGGCCGGCGGCGCCGCAGACGGCTATCTTAATCATGGTAACCTCGACGGCACAGCCAAAGGTCCATCTGCTTCGTTGCCCTTCGTCGCGCAACGCTCAACGTACTACCCAAGTACGCCTCGCGTCCCGCTCCTCGTGCGCCTGGCATCTGGAGCCTCTGGCTGTGCCGTTAGATAAGATGAATAGTTCTAAATTAGTTTGTACTCTTTCATTATTGCTTCAAGTTTTGCTTTATTCGCGGCGCTCATCGGTGCCAGCGGCAGGCGCACCTCGTCGGAGCACTTGCCCATCAGCCCCAGGGCGGTCTTGACCGGCACCGGGTTGCTCTCGATGAACATGGCGTTGCTGATCTTCAAGGTATCCAGGTGCAGCTTGCGGGCTTTATCCAGATCGCCGGCGAAATAGGCGTCGGTAAGGCTCGCAACCGCCTTGGGCATGATGTTGGCCAGCACCGAGATGACCCCTTTGGCGCCGCAGGCCATCATCGGGAAGGTGATGAAGTCGTCGCCGGAGAGCACGTCGATCTGATCGCCGCACAAGGCCAGTATCTCCGAGGCCTGCTGCAAGGAGCCGGTGGCCTCCTTGATGGCCACGATGTTCTTGATCACGGACAGACGGGCCACGGTCTCGGGCAGCAGGTTGACGCCGGTGCGGCCCGGCACGTTGTACAGGATCTGCGGGATGGCCACGGCCTCGGCCACCGCCTTGTAATGCAGGTACAACCCTTCCTGGGTCGGCTTGTTGTAGTAGGGGGTCACCAGCAGGCAGCCGTCGGCCCCCAGCTGCTTGGCATGCTCGGTCATCTCGATCGCTTCGCGGGTCGAGTTGGAGCCGGTGCCGGCGATGACCGGGACCCGCTTCTTGACCTGCTCCACCACGATCTGGATCACCCGGTCATGCTCTTCGTAATCCAGGGTGGACGACTCGCCGGTGGTGCCGCAGGGCACAATGGCGTCGGTGCCGCCCTCAATCTGGAATTCAACCAGTTCACGCAGTTTCTCTTCGTCAACCGCACCATTTTTGAACGGCGTAACGATCGCTACAATACTCCCCTTGAACATGACGACCTCCTTACTGACGGTAAAATGAACTTATGGTCCTGTGATTTTCCAATAGTAAATATGATACCCAGGGTCCTGCCGGTCGGCCGGGGCCGGACGCAACTCCCACAACAGGTCCCAGGCGCGCCTGGGGTTGGCGCTCTGAAAACGGCCCGGTTCCCCTTTCAGCGGGAACATCCGCCAACCCAGCCGCCGGGAGGCGGCCAACAGTTCCCGCTGGACCTGTTTCTGCGGGCGTGTGCTGCTGTAGCGCATCCGCAGATTGGGCGACTCGATGCAGGGGGTGTCGTCCTCACCCGGTCGGCAGAGCTCGATGACTGCACCGGGCAACACCGGGAAAAGCCGTTCGGTGACCGCCAGGGCAGGATCTACACCGACCAGCACCAGCAGCATTGCACAGCCAACCACTGGGCTCATCTGACCAGCCACTACACGAAATGGCGATCTAATCCATTGAAAACCGTAACGTATAGTAAAAGTGGAATTATTTACCATGCTGCCCGGAAAATGTCAAAACGTGTTTATACGGTGGATAAAGGCGATCAACAGGCCGTAATGAAAGTGGTTGAACGGGAAGCGCAACCGTGGCAGCTGGGCCAGGTCTGGCTGGTCGCTTTCACACTCCAGCGGTCCGCAACATTCAATCCGCCCCCCTTCAAGGATCAGTTCGGGAAACTCCTGCTCCAGGGTACGGATCTGCTCGTCCGACAACGACCTGTTGAGTCGCACGATAACCAGGTCGTCATGAAAACGGACCGAGTGATAGATCCGGTAGAAGTTCTCGATCACCTGGGCCGCCTCGTGCTCGTCCTTGGTGATGGTGAAGATCGAGAAATCCTCGCCGGAGATCAGCCCCTTGATCAAGAGCTGCTCCTTGACGAAATCGAAGAACTGCTCCCAGAAACCGTCGGCATCATCCACCAGTACCAGCGGCTTGGGCGAGGTCTTGCCGGTCTGTACCAGAGTAAAGACCTCCATGGCCTCATCAAGGGTACCGAAACCGCCGGGAAAGACCGCCACCGCGTCGGCCTCCTTGACAAAGGCCACCTTGCGGTTGAAGAAGTACTTGTAGGTCACCAGGCGGGGGTTGCGCTGCATGATCGGGTTGGCGCTCTGCTCGAACGGCAGCTTGATGTTGACCGCAAAGGAGTTCTCACTGCCGGCGCCTTCGTTGCCGGCCTGCATGATGCCGCCGCCGCCACCGGTGATCGCCATCCAGCCCTTGTCGGCCAGCAGCCGGGCAAAACGGACACAGGTCTGGTAAATCGGCTCATCGGGCTTGGTGCGGGCCGAGCCGAAGATGGTGATCTTCTTGCGCTCACGGTAGGGTGCAAAGACTCGGGTGGTGTAACGCATCTCGCGCAGCGTGCGGTTGATCAGCTTAAGATCAGGAATGTAGTCGGTCTCCTGGCCGATCTTGAGGGCTGCAATCAGCAACTCCCGCACCAGTTCGGGATGATGGATCTCACCGCTGGCAGCCAGCAGGCGATCAATCAGGCGGTCAACTTCTTCATTGGTGTGGGAAAAACTAAGATCCATGGTCCCTCCGGACGCAGACTGCGACATTGTGTGGGGCGCACCCTAGCACAGTTCAAAGGCACTGTAAACCGCTGGTCGGCAGGATTCACAGCTTGCAATTTTGCCTGTGTCCGTAGTAGTATGCATACCTTTCCGGCGCTGCCGGAGTCACGTTCAAAGGAGCCTGTTATCCATGCTTGACCTGATTCGCAAAAAGAAGGAATCGATCATCATCAAGGTGGTTTTCGCGGTTATTGTACTGTCGTTCATCGGTACCATCTTCCTGGTCTGGGGCAAGGGCGAGGAAGGCTTCAGTACCGGTGGAGCCGGCTACGCTGCCAAGGTGGACCGCACCACCATCTCCCTGGAGCAGTACCAGAACTCCTACCAGCGGCTGCGCGATATCTACCTGCAACTGTTCGGCCAGGCTGCCGGTGGGCTGACCCCGGAACTGGAAAAGCAGCTCAACATCCGTCAGGCTGCCCTGGATCGCCTGATCGACGGCGTACTGCTGGCCAAGGGAGCCAAGGAACTGGACATCAAGGTCGGCAAAGACGAGGTGGCCGCATCTATCGCTGCCATGCCGGCTTTCCAGAACAACGGCGCCTTCGATCTGGCCCTGTATCAACAGACCCTCAAGATGTCCCGCATCACCCCCGGCGACTTCGAAGATTCGCAAAAGGCTGACCTGCTGATCGCCAAGACCCGCAGGGCGATCATGGACAAGGTCCAGATCAGCGACGACGATGCCAAGACCCAGTATCACAAGGAACGGGACCTGATTAAGCTGAGCTACGTCTCGTTCAGCGCCGCCGAGCTGGCTGCCAGCGTAAAGCCGAGCGAAGCAGAACTGGACGACTACCTCAAGAACAATGCGGAAAAATTCAAGAGTCCGGAAAAGGTAGCCATCAGCTATCTGCTGCTGGATCCTTCCACACAGGTTGCCAACCAGCAGGTTACGGCCGAAGAGCAAGAGAGTTTTTACCGCAAGAATCTGGACCGCTACCTGGGCAGCGACAACAGTCCGCTCCCCTTCGAGCAGATCAAGGAACGTGTTCTGGCTGACGCCAAGCGCAGCAAGGCCGGCAAGGCAACCTTTGAGAAGGCGGCCGACACCCTCTACCAGAACATCAAGACCGCTGATCTGCAGTTGGTGGCCAGTAAGCTGGGCGCCAAGACCAGCGACACCGGCCTGTTCACCGCCGCTGCCCCGCCCCAGTCCCTGGCCGGCGAGCAGGCACTGCTGCAGAAGGCCTTTGAACTGAAGGCCGGCGAACTGGGCGGCCCACTGGAAACCCCCAAGGGGATCTACCTCTTCAAGGTGAAAGAAAAGAAACCGGCCGAGCTGCTGCCACTGGCCCAGGTGCGCGCGACCGTAGAGCAGCAGGTGCGCGCCGCCAAGGCTGCCGAGCTGGCCAAACAGAAGGCGGTAGAGGCCCAGAAGCAGCTGGCCAGCAGCAATCTGTCCGGCCTGAAGCTGCAGACCACAGCGGCCTTCGGCTATAACGCCAAGGGCGATCTGCCCGGCATCGGCAGTTCGCAACCGCTGATGGAGGAGATCTTCAAACTGACCGCTGCCGCGCCGGCCCTGAACGAGCCGATATTGATCGGCAACCGCTGGTACGCAGTACGCCTTAAGCAGCGTATTGCGGCACCTGAAGCTGATTTTGCCGGCCAGAAAGAGGCCCTCAAGCAGCGCATGCTGCCCCAGCGCCGGGAAGAGGCCCTCAGAAACTGGCTGAAGGAACGTCGCGCCAAGGCCAAGATCGTCATCAACCAGGCCCTGCTGGAGCAGTAATTTACTTCATACCGCAACCAGACCACGCTACTGTTTGTTAAGGAGAAGCGCCATGACACAACCCGTAAAGCAGACCGATTTTCCTGGCCTGAAGCTGATCAGCCGCGGCAAGGTGCGCGACATCTATGACCTGGGCGAGACTCTGTTAATGGTCACTTCCGACCGGATCTCGGCCTTCGACGTGATCATGAATGAGCCGATCCCGGACAAGGGCGCAGTGCTGACCCGGATATCCAAATTCTGGTTCTCCCAGATGGAAGACATCATCTCCAACCATATCATCTCCACCGATGTGGCCGACTATCCGGCTGAGTGCCAGCCCTACGCCGACGTGCTGGCCGGCCGCTCGATGTGGGTCAAAAAGGCCCAGCCGCTGGCTGCCGAGTGCATCGTGAGGGGCTATGTCTCCGGATCGGGCTGGAAGGACTATCAGGCCACCGGCTCCATCTGCGGCATCAAGCTGCCTGAAGGCCTGAAGGAATCGGACCGTCTGGCGGAGCCGATCTTTACCCCCTCCACCAAGGCCGAGCTGGGAACCCACGACGAAAACATCTCCTTTGACGAGATGGCCACAATCTGCGGCAAGGAGCTGGCCGAACAGGCCCGTGAGGCAACTATCAAGATCTACTGCCGGGCCCGCGATATCGCCGCCCAGAAGGGGATCATCATTGCCGACACCAAGTTCGAGTTTGGCGTGTATGAGGGCAAGCTGATCATCATCGACGAATGCCTGACCCCCGACTCCAGCCGTTTCTGGCCTGCCGACCGGTATCAGCCCGGCGGCCCCCAGCCCAGCTTTGACAAACAGTTCCTGCGGGACTACCTGGAGACCCTGGATTGGGGCAAGACCGCCCCGGCTCCGCCGCTGCCGGAAGAGATTGTGCGTAAGACCGGCGAGAAGTATAAGGAGGCGCTGTTCCGCCTGGCCGGTATCCGCCTCTAAGGCACAACGATACCACAACCAAAAAGCCCCGCCGGAACACCGGCGGGGCTTTTTTCATACCTGACATTTGACTGTAACCGATCATGCGGTATACTGATATCCTAGAAATTTAGCGGGAAAGGAGTCCCCCATGAAACTCGACGAGGTAAAGAAAATAGCTGAGAAGCATGGTATTAAGCCGGGCAAGCAGCGCAAAGCGGACCTGATCCGGGCCATCCAGCAAGCCGAAGGCAATCCGACCTGCTACGACACCGGCCAGATGGAGCAATGCGGCCAGTACAGCTGTTGCTGGCGTGATGATTGCAAATAAAGCTCGTGGCTCGCGCCAGGCGCAAAGGGCCACTGACACCGTCAGCGGGCCTTTGTAGTGCGCACAACAGCGCTTACCAGCTTTGGTCAGTGCATCTCTTTTTGTTGTAAAAACTGCCCTAACTCACGGTCTCTGGTGGAGATATGCTGCACCAGCCAGTCCAGCAGCAACTTGTTGGTGGTCAGCACATGGTCCAACTGCACCTCCCCCACAGACCGGATCGAAGACTTCAGATCAGCCAGCCGCTTGACAAAACCGAGGTGCTGCAGCTGGTGGCTCTGAAAATCAGGAAAGCCGCTGGACTGTTGCAGCTGCTCTTCGTCACCGAAGTGCTTGACCACGTACTCATCCAGAAAATCAAGCAGCCGTGCCAGCTCAGACCGTCCCTCTCCCCGCCGGCAGGCTGACAACAAGGTGTCAAAACGTTGCAGCAGTTCACGGTGTTGGTCATCAATACGCTGGTTGCCGATAGCCAATTCTTCCCGCCAACTAATACTCATCCTGTTTTCTCCCCGGCTTGCCGCCCTTATGCTTTGCGGCGCCTTTTTTGTGCTTGGCGTCCTGCTTGTCATCGTCACTGTGCATGCGTCCGTACATCTTGCGCAACGCCTGGGCCACCTGATGGTAAATCGTGCCCCTGGGGAAGCGCCCGCTCTTGTCTGCTGTACCGGCCGGCGTACCGGTCAAAAGCTCGATCCCCTGCTCGATGGTTTCGATGCTCCAGACATGGAACTGACCTTTTTTAACCGCCTCCAGCACCTCTTCCTTCAGCATCAGATGGCGCTCGTTGGCCTTGGGAATCATCACCCCCTGGGTGCCGGTCAGCCCCTTGGCCTTACAGACCGCATAAAAACCTTCGATCTTGTGGTTGACACCGCCAATCGGCTGGATCTTGCCACGCTGGTTGACGCTGCCGGTGACAGCAATTCCTTGGCGGATCGGCACCCCGGACAGGGCCGACAGCAGTGCGTACAGTTCGGTGGAGGAGGCGCTGTCCCCCTCAACCCCGTCATAATTCTGCTCAAAACAGATCGAGGCCGACAGCGACAGCGGGTGCTGTTGGGCGAACAGACCTCCCAGCCAGCCGGTCAGGATCATAACCCCCTTATCGTGGATCGGCCCGGACAGCTTGACCTCACGCTCGATGTTAACCATGCCGGCCTGGCCCAGATAGGTGCGGGCCGTAATCCGCGACGGACGGCCGAAGGTATGGTCCCCCAGCGAGATCACCGACAGACCGTTGATCTGGCCCACCACGCTTCCATCAGTGTCCACCATGATGGTGCCGTCGTCGAACAGCTCCTGCATCCGCTCTTCAATGCGGTTGACCCGGTAGAGCTGTTCCTCGGCGGCCCGCCGCACATCGGCGCATTTAACCACCTTATGGCCGTCCCGTTTGGCCCAGAAGCTGGCTTCCTGCACGAAATCGGCGATCTCCATGAAACGGGAAGAGAGCTTTTCCTGATCGTCCACCATGCGGGCGGTGTATTCCAGCAGGCAGGCCACAGCACTACGGTCGAAATGCAGCAGCTTCTTGTCGCGGCAAAGGGTGGCCACAAACAGGGCATACTCGTGCATCACCTCGGGTGTGCGGGCCACCCGGCTGTCAAACTCGGCCTTGACCTTGAAAAACTTGCGATAATCCGGGTCCTGGTAATACAGCAGGTAGTAGATCCAAGGGGTGCCCACCAGGACGATCTTGGCCGAGAGCGGCACCGGCTCGGGCTTTTGGGTGACCATGGTCATGAAACGGTACTGCTCCAGCACATCCTCGATCCGGATCTCGGCGGTGCGGATACAGCGTTTCAGGGCGTCCCAGACAAAGGGGTTGATCAGCACCTCACGGGCGTCGATCACCAGATAGCCGCCGTTGGCCCGGTGCAGGGCGCCGGCCTTGATCATGGTAAAATCGGTGGCCGCCACGCCGCCGTACTGCATGACATGCTCGATCCGACCGAACAGGTTGTTGTAGGTGGGGTTGGGCTCAAAGACGATCGGCGCACCGTCGGTCTCCTTGTTGTCCACCAGCAGATTGACTTGATAGCGTTCGAACGTCGGCTCCTGACGGGGGATGCGCAGGCCGGGGATTTGGGGCTGCGCCGGTTGTGGCTTGAAATCCTCGAGGTTTTTGAGGATATCCTCCTGCACCGCCTCCAGATACTCCAACACCTTGGACTGACCGGCGTACTTCTCCCGCAGCGGGTCCAGGCGATGGCCCAGGCAGGACATGCCCAGATCACGGTCAGCCTGGGAGAGGGCGTCCTTGGTGGCCTTTTCGTTCTCGCGCACCTGCCGCAGCACCTCATTTAAGCGTTCGGTCAGCTGCTTGCCCAGCTCCTCGATCTTTTCCCGCTCTTCCTCGGCAAGGGCCTCGTACTCTTCCTGGCTGAAGTTGTGATCATCCTTCTGAGGTACGATCACCAGGCCGGAAACGGTCCGCTGCAGGGCAAAGCCCTTCTCTTCAGCATCGTTTTCCAGCCCCTGAAACAGCGCGTTATTGTTGATCTGATACTGTTCCAGGATCTCGCTGCGCCGGGATTCATACTCACGGCTTTCAAGCGCCTTGGGGATGTCCTTGCGGAAGGCCTCCACCAACTCCTGCATGTCGGCGGCCAGCTCGGTACCTTGGCCGGCAGGCAGGGATAACGACAAAGGGGCATCGGCATCCTTGAAGTTAAAGACATAGACCCAATCGCAGGGTGTGGCCTCATTTTTGGCCCGTTGCTTGAGCAGGTTACGGATGGTGGAGGTGCGGCCGGTGCCGGTCTGTCCGGAGATATACAGGTTGAAGCCGGTTTCCTGGACCCCCAGGCCGAATTCGATCGAACGCAGGGCTCGCTCCTGCCCCACCGCATCCACCAGATCCGGCAACTCTTTGGTGCTCTTGAAGGTGAACTGTTTCGGGTCGCAACTCCAGCGTAATTTTTCAACCGGCAGGCGGCACTCGTGGTGAACGGGCATGGCCCCTCCTTGGGTCGTATCGTGTGTCGAAAAGTCTGGTATATCCGTAACAGCTGTCAGGCTAACGCCGGCCATGCAGGCTGACCTGGTTGCGACCACTGTTCTTGGCCTTGTAGAGAGCCTGGTCGGCGGCCTTGATCACCTCAGCCGGGGTACTGAGGTTGGGGCTTGACTCGGCCACGCCGATGCTGACCGTGACCGACACATCGCGCTGTGAGCGCATATTACTGCGACGGCCCTCTCCCGCCTGGTCGTTTTTGGGACGGTCATTGCCGCGCAGATTCATCACGTAGTCGGCAATATCCTGCCGCAGCCGCTCCAGATGGGGAGCAGCATCCTTGGCGGTCTTGCCCGGAAAAAGTACCGTGAACTCTTCGCCGCCGTAACGAAACGAACGACCTCCTCCGGTGACATACATCATCCGTTGGGCCACCATCTTCAGCACCTGATCTCCCACATCGTGACCGTAGGTGTCGTTGAAACGCTTGAAGTGGTCAACATCGACCATGGCGATGGCGTAACGGCTTCCCAGACCGGGCAGTTGCTCGTTAAGCGCACGACGCGACGGCAGGCCGGTAAGATCGTCACGAAAAGCCATGTTGTGGGATTCCTGAACCACCGCCAGCTGCATGATCAACAACGCAGAACCGCAGAACAGGGCCGGTACATAGGGTAATCCGGACCAGTTAAGCAGCACAAAAAAAGCCACCCCCACGCCGAACAGTCCCCCTTCGATCGGAGAACGCCGCGTGATGCCGCGAATACACGACAGCAGTGTCGCAACTCCCAGCAGCAACAGGCTGGCCTGGGGAACCGCCAGATAATCATGCAGCGGCCAGCTTACGAGTGGCCGGGTCAGCTCCAGCCAAAGGGTCTGGCTCTGCTCCTTCAGGGTCAGCCAGAGCACAAACAGCTGCAACACCAAAAAGAAAAAGCGCATCCTGCTGGCGTTACTGAAGATCCCTTTTTCCCGCATCAAAACCACCAGCAGCAGGTTAAACGGGAGCAGTACCGCCAGGGCGCTGGTTACCAGGTAGGCCTGGGGGGTGTCGCCAGCACCGCCCAGGTAGGCGGTCATCAGGTAGTAACTGAGGGCTGTCAGCAACAACAGCAGACAGATCCGGCCGCGGCGGAAATGAAAACTGAGCAGCAGACCGCCCGCCGTTAACAGGTAGGGCGACAGCATCAGCAGGTCCTGACGGGTGGGCGTCAATAAAGGAGCGCGTGGCAGCAGCCACCAGGCGGCTACCAGAATAAGACTCGGAATACCAAGTGGTGAGATGGCTCGGAACATGGAGGGCAAACCTTACCACAGAATCTACGGTCAGGGAATGGGTATCACCCGGCCATCTGTCTGACATGCCGAACAGCCCGATCAACTGCCTCGTCAAGGCCGGCTACCGCGGGCAACAGTGCCGCAAGCGTGGTCAGGTAGCCCCGCTCCTGCAGCAGCCGGAAGGCGCTGGGAACGTTCAGGTCATAGGCCCAGGAAATTTGCAGCACAATAAAGTCGTTCAGGACACGCACCGTGTCAAGCCGCACCACCTGGCCGGCCTGCAACGCGGCCAGACACTCGGCAGTAATCTCACCGGCCTGATCAGGCAACCCTAAGCCCACCGCAGAGGCCCGTTCAGCCGGCGGCTGTCGAAAATACTCTTCGAACACACGCCAGATATCGAGTTTATCGGCATCACGAATCAAACGGATGTAGCGATCGGTGGGGGATTTGAACTGCATCGGCAGGGTCAGCAGGTTGTGAAAACGAACCGCCTCTTCAATCAGCAGCTGCTCGTCCGGGCTGAGCGGGGACAGCACCTGATGCTGGCGGATCACCTCCAGCCCCAGGCGGGCGTGATTGTCAGATTCGCTGTCACGAAAGGTGCGCCAGCGGCGGTACTGTGGGAAACGGCCAACATCGTGCAGAAGCGCAACGGCACAGGCGAGGCGGGTCTCGGCTGCAGACAACCGTTCGCCAACGGCCAGCAGTTCCATCACCGCCACCACCTTGGCGGTATGTTCTTCTTTCAGGTGGATATTTTTCAATCCCTCGGGATCAAGATCACGATAGCCGCCCAGATAGTCGTCAAACCAGGCTGTTATCCGCTCGAGTTCGGCCTGCTGCACTAGTCCTTGGTTCCGGTATAGATGGAGGCGATGCCGAAGGTCAACGGCTGGCAGCGTACGTTTTTCAGCCCGATCTCGGTCATGGTGCGGCAGAACTCTTCGCTGGAAGGAAATTCCAGCACTGAATCCGGCAGGTACTTATAGGCGTTGTATTTGGAAAATAGGCCACCGATCACCGGCAACACACGCAGGAAGTAAAAATGATACAAGGCTCGGAACAATGCCGAGCGTGGCACGGAAAACTCAAGGATCACCATCCGTCCGGTCGGCTTCAGCACCCGCCACATCTCGGCCAGACCCAATCGACGGTCGACAACATTACGGATACCAAAGGCGATGGTTACCGAATCGAAGGTGTCGGAGGGAAACGGCAGGTCTTCGCAGGGGGCCACCCGCAGATCAATCCGCTTGCTGAAGGGGGATGCAGCCACCTTCTCTTCGCCCAGCCGCACCATCTCGGGACTGAAATCGGCACCGGTAATCCTGACCGATACAGGGGTTGCCCGGGCAATCTCCAGGGCCAGGTCGCCGGTTCCGGTGGCCACATCCAGCACCCGCCCGTTTTCCGCAGCCTTGATCAGCCGAACAGCGGCCTTGCGCCAACGTTTGTCTATGCCGAGACTCAACAGATGGTTGAGGAAATCGTACCGCGGCGCAATGGCGCCGAACATCTGCTGAATCTGCTCACCCTTTTCCGAAAGTCTGAACATGGTTTTTCACTATCCTTGAACATGAATTACTGCTATATAATCAGCCTTGTTTTCCTAGCACAGATCCTGCGTCACGCCAACAGAATTCCAGCTACCATGCCCTCAATCGGCCTCAAAGATATACTCGACATCCTGATCATGAGCGTCCTGGTCTACCAACTGTACAGCTGGTTCCGGCGCAGCCGTGCCATTCAGGTACTGGCCGGCCTCGGCATCGTGATCGCCTTCTTTTTCGTGACCCGTCAGACCGGCCTGCAGATGACCAGCTGGGTACTCCAGCAGCTGGAAACGGTGATGATCGTGCTGGTGGTGGTGGTCTTCCAGAATGAGATCCGACAGGCACTGTACCGCTTCAGCCTGTTGCGGGAACTGCTTGGCAACAACACCCAATCCCCCAGCAGCAGCCCCTCCGTGATCAGCGAAGCGGTCTTTGAGCTTGCCGCAGCACGGACCGGCGCACTGCTGGTCTTCGAGCGCCAGGACCGACTGGACGAGCATCTGCTCCACGGCACGCCCCTTGATGCGCAAATTTCCACAGCTCTGCTGTGCACCCTGTTTCACAACGGCAGCCCACTGCACGACGGTGCCGTGTTGATCCGCGATGATCGAATCGTTCAGGCCGCCTGCCTGCTGCCGCTATCCGACACCGCCAATCTGCCACAGCAGTACGGCACCCGCCATCGTGCAGCACTGGGTGTAACCGAACGCAGCGATGCCGTGGCGCTGGCGGTGTCTGAAGAGCGGGGGCAGGTTTCGCTGGCCATCGGCGACCTGTTACAGCCGATACGCAGTCCCGAAGTTCTGAAAAAACGCCTTGAGCAGCTTCTGGCTCCCCAGTCTGCACGCCAGCGGATTCCGCTCGGCAGACGACTGTTTGGCGATTTGGTGCCCAAAACCGTCACTCTACTGGGGGTCACCGCCATCTGGCTGGCGCTTGCCGCGCGGCCGGGAGAAGTTGCCATTGTTCCCGCCACGCTTACCTTCCATGGGCTGCCGGACGGCATGGCACTGGTACGTTCCCACCCCGAAGAAGCAACCGTCCGCGTTCGCTCCAGTTCAGGACTGGCGCCCTCCCCCCGCGAACTCGACCTGACCGCTGACCTGGATCTTTCCGGCGTCGTGACAGGAAACAACACGCTACGGCTGACCACTACACAGGTCCGTGCGCCATCCGGCGTGACGGTGGTAGGTGTCGAACCTTCCAGCGTCAGGGTCACTATCCGTTCCGCACCCAACAAAAAATAAACCATCCTCGCCTTTGGCACACTTAGTGCTTGTATGCAGCATGTTTTTTGCTTGACCCAAAGCGGACTTTGTTGTAATAGACAAACTGTCGTTTTAAAAACGCGCAAAAACGGAAAGGAGGAACGATGAAGCATACTGTACGCCTGATAGTCGCTGTGTGCCTACTAAACCTGACTCTTCCGCTCGCTGCGTTCGCCTCGAAGACCCACGTTGTCACCCGCTCCGGCGAAACGCTGCAGGGCATTGCCCGCAAATATCACGTCTCCGTCAATGAACTGAAATCGGTAAACTCCCTGAGCAGTAGCAAGCTGCGCAAGGGTGATAGCCTGATTATACCCACCCAGGCCGCTGCCAGCTCCAAGATTATCGAAAATTGCAGTACCTACAAGGTGACCCGGGGCGACACCCTGTTTTCCATTGCCCGCAAGACCGGCGTCAAGGTCTCTACACTGCGCCAGCTTAACCGCCTGAAGGCCAACCGGATCAAGCCGGGACAAATTCTGGCCCTGGGTGTAGCTCCCGACAACAACCAGTGTGAGCTGCCGACCAAAACAGCTTCTGCTCAACGTCTGCGCCTGATCAACAAGGACCTGCTCAACGACCAGGAACTTTCAAACACCCTGGCAGAACTGACCGATATCGATGCCGAACAGCCGGTGGATCTGGCCAAAAACCTGGAAAGTTCTCAGGCCTTTGCCGATCTGCAAAAATCAGCTTTCAGCTTTTTGGGTGCCCGCTATCGCTTTGGCGGCAACAGCCCGACTGCCCTGGACTGCTCCAGCTTCACCCAGCAGGTGTTCCGTCTGCAGGATATCGACCTGCCGCGTACTGCCCGCGAACAGTTCCGGGTTGGCGATGAGGTTGGCCAGGGCGACCTGCGGCGCGGGGATCTGGTCTTTTTCAGGACCTACGCCCGCTATGCCTCCCATGTCGGCATCTACCTGGGCAATCGCAAGATGATCCACGCCTCTTCCAGTCACCGCCGTGTCGTGATCTCTTCCATGGACACGCCCTACTACCTGTCGCGTTATCTGGGTGCACGTCGCTTTGACAAGGTTTCACCGGCAGGCCTTGACCTTGACAGCCTGATCCTTGAAGCTGACGAAGAACTGGACGCTGATTCCCTGACCAATGATCATCTGGGCGTGGGTTTGCCAGCAGCACGCCTTAATTAACCGATGTTCTGCCCCTGACCCGTCCGGGCTCCTGTACGAGCCCGGATTTTTTTTGCCCACCGCCATGACCATCCTGCTCGCCTATAGCTCCGGCACCGCCCTCGCGGACGAGTCAACCACCTTCACCGATCTGCTACCGATCGGCCTGTGTTCATTACATGCCGTGCTGCGTAAGAGCGGCGTGCAGTCCCACCTGGCCAACCTGTCGGCCATGGACGAAGTGCAGACCGCCGAACTTTTCCGACGCCTGTCCCCCGATATATTCGGTTTCTCCCAGTGGACCCATAATCGTCACACCACGCTGCAGCTGGCCCGGCTGGCAAAACAGCTTTACCCGCAATCACTGGTTATTGCCGGCGGTGGCCACGCCACCCACCAGGCGGAATCACTGCTGACCGCGCACCCGGAACTGGATCTGATTGTGGTCGGCGAAGGAGAAGCCACGCTGCTGGATCTGATAGAGGCCCGAAAAGCGCAGCGCCCGTTCAGCGAGGTACCCGGACTGGTGGTTCGTCAGGGACAGACCGTTTTCCGGACACCGGCTCGCAGCCGGATCAAAGAGCTCGACAGCTTGCCCTACCCCAGCCGCTACCTCCATGAGGCGATCGGGGTGGACCTCGACCTGCAGCCACAGTTCATCAGCACCTCACGGGGCTGCCCTTCGGCCTGCCGCTTTTGCGCCTCGCCCAATTTCTGGGGGCGGGCTGTCCGCACCCGTTCACCGGCCTCGGTGGTGGATGAATTTCTGTTTCTCAAGAACCGGTTTGGTATGGTGTACCTCTCATTACGCGACGATACCTTCACCGCCGACCGCCGGCGTACGATTGAGTTGTGCCGCCAGCTGCTTGAGCGGAAGGCAGGCATGTTCTGGAATTGCCAGACCAGGGTTGAGGCGGTGGATGAAGAGGTGCTGGACTGGATGAAGCGGGCTGGCTGCGAGTGTATTCAGTTAGGGGTCGAATCCGGATCGCCACGCATCCTCCAGCAGTTGGGCAAGCGGATCACCCCGGAGCAGGTGGTGACGGCCTGCGACGCCGTCCATGCGGTTGGCCTGCAGTTATCGGTCTATCTGATAGCCGGTGTGCCCGGAGAGACCGACCAGGACCGTCAGGCAACCCAGCAGCTACTGCGGCGGATCAGCCCCCACGATCTGCAGGTGGCCCCGCTGGCCTATTACCCGGGCACGTCACTCTACAGCGACGCTTTACGTCACCAGCAGGTGTCGGCCGACCTGTTTGAACGCCAGCAGAGTGACGCCCTGTTGGTGTTACCGGACGGCAACCGGCGTGCAGCGCGTCTGTTGCGTGGGGGAAGAGGACTGACACCACGGGTAACAGCACGCTCCATTGAGGAGTTGAAGAAACGATGGGGCTACAGTGCCGTAACCTGCCTGCAGGCTGGCGATTACCACCTGCAGCGGGGTGACTGGCAACGCGCTGAACGGGAATATCGCGAGATAACCGCGCATGAACCGGAACATGCCTGGGGCTGGCTGCTGCTTGCGGAACTCTACGATCAGATCGGCCACCAGAATCAAGCCCGCTCCTGCTACCGCAAAGTCGTTCAGCTGGTGCCGCGCCACCGCCAGTCGCTCAAGGCACTTGCCGGGTAAGAACAAAAAAAGGCGGTAACCTGTGCAGGTTACCGCTTTTTTTGCGACTACTGCTCTACGAAAAGCCTTACTTGACCACCTCGACTGCCGAGGTCAACACCAGGGCATCAAAGGTACGGTTCAGGGTCTTGCTGGGGAAATTGGGCAGGGCAGGAGCATCGGCGTACTTGACCTTGTCGCCCTTGGCCACCTTCATCGGCAGGGCAGCCACCCAGACCTTCTTGCCATCGTCATGCTGCACTTCCAGGTAGATGTACTGTCCGCCGTCCAGCAGCTCCAGCACCTTGCCGCTCTTGGTGGGAACACCGGCTGGAATCGGCATCGGCTTCAGGCCGGCATGGGGGTCGGCCTTGGCAGCGTCAGACGGCATGGCAGCTTTCCCGTCAGCAGCAGGCATACCACCTACCGGGGGATGACCAGCCGGCAGGGCGCCAGCCATCTGCTGGTTAGTAGGGGCTTCAGTCTTCGGCTTGTCCTGGCAACCGGCAAGGGCCAGAGCAGCAATCATCATCGCAACAACTGTTGTTTTCACCTGATTCCTCCTCATTTGTGTAAAAAGTAATGCTGGCAAGCTACCACACCTCACCATGCCAAGACAAGACAAAGCAAAACATCGCTAACCGGCTGCCCGCATTGTCAGGCGGTTTTTTTGTGGTATATCCCTGTAAGCGACAGTAACCAGACCAGCAGCTGGAGGGCCACCATGTTTGAATCAGCCGAACTGGGACACAAAATAGCCAAAGAGGTCTACAAACGTGAGCTGCCGCCGCTGCGCGAAGCCCTGCTGGATGCCCAGCTGGACCTGCTGCAGTCCCCCAAATTCCCGGTCATCATCCTGCTGGCCGGTGTTGATTGCGCCGGCAAGGGCGAGACCATGAACCTGCTGCACGAGTGGATGGATCCCCGCCACATCGAATCCCATGCGTTGCGGGAACTGACCGACGAGGAACAGGAGCGTCCACCGATGTGGCGTTACTGGCGTGACCTGCCGCCCAAGGGCAAGATAGGCATCTTCATCGGCTCGTGGTATTCAGCGCCCCTGGTGGATAACGTCTACGGAGCAACCAAGAATGCCGAGCTTGACCAACAGCTGGACCGGATCATACGCTTTGAGACCATGCTTTGCCATGAAGGGGCCTTGATCCTCAAATTCTGGCTGCATCTATCGGAAAAACAGCAGAAAAAACGGCTTAAAAAACTGGAGTCCGATCCCAAGACCCGCTGGCGGATCAAAGAGAGTGACTGGAAAAACTACAAGCTCTACGATCGCTTTCGCACGGTGTCGGAACGGATGCTGCGCACCACCAGCACCCCCGAGGCCCCCTGGACCATCGTGGAAGGGGCCGATAAGCGTTACCGCTCCCTGACCATCGGCAAGGTGCTGCTGGAGGCGATACGCAACCGGCTTGACGCACCGGATCCCCCCAAGAAGGACGAACCGCTGCCACCGATGCTGACCTCCATTGACGGTCTGCATATCCTGCAGACACTCGATTTAACCCACAAGCTCTCCAAACAGAACTACAAGGCCGAACTGGCAGCTTTGCAAGGACGACTGAACCAGCTTTCACGCCACAAGAACTTCGACAAGCTTTCGGTGGTGGCGGTATTCGAAGGCAATGACGCAGCCGGCAAAGGCGGCAGCATCCGCCGTATTACCCAGGCCCTGGATGCCCGCTCCTACCGGATTATTCCGGTGGCAGCCCCCACCGAGGAAGAACGGGCCCAACCCTACATGTGGCGCTTTTGGCGTCACCTGCCACGCCGCGGACGGGTGGCGGTCTTTGATCGTTCCTGGTACGGGCGGGTCCTCGTGGAGCGGGTGGAAGGCTATTGTTCCCACGCCGACTGGATGCGGGCCTATGGTGAGATCAACGACTTCGAAGAACAGCTGGTGCGTAACCGCACGGTGGTGGTCAAATTCTGGCTGGCCATCTCACAGCAGGAACAGCTCAAACGGTTTAAGGAACGGGAGAAGATCGGCTTCAAGCGATTCAAGATCGCGGAAGAGGACTGGCGCAACCGCGACAAGTGGGACCAGTACGAGCAGGCCGTCTGCGACATGATCGATCGCACCAGCACCGAGATTGCACCCTGGACGCTGGTGGAGGCCAACGACAAGAACTACGCGCGCATCAAGATACTGAAGACCGTCTGCAGCCGCATTGAACAGGCACTGGAAAAGTTGTAAACCAGTTTACGACTTAAGGGATAAATGGCAGCCAAGCTGTTAGTCAACTGGTTATGCATTAGGCCAGCAGACGTACCATCAGACGTTCTGCCCAGCGCAGCAGCATAAAAAACAGTTCCTTGCGGGGGCTGGAACGCAGTGCGACGTAGGGCGACCGGACGTAAAACGGAACACAACCGGCGCGGATGGCGGCCAGGCAGCCGGTCAGCAGCCGGTCGTCAGCCATCAGAATTGCAGACAGGGGAACTGAGGCCAGTTCCCCTGTTTTGTGCAGGCCATCGCAGTACGGTTTTTTGCGGACGCCACTGATGAACCGCACCCCCGGCAACTGGTCGCGAAACCAGTCAACCCGCGGACCATAGGGGCGGTTGGAAAGCACAAAGACCCGCCCGGCGCCGCAGGCCGTCACCGCCCGCCGCAACCAGTCCTCTACCTCCGGCAACGGCCGGTCTGCACCGTGAGGGGCCAGCACACCATCAAAATCAAGTGCCAGGGCGGCTATACCCTGGCTGCCGAATGCATCGGGCGACAGGTCGAGCAGACGAGCGGTCGCAGGCGTCTGCCCCAGCAACGAGCGCAATGCGCGCCGTTGTCGCCAGCCTTCGACCATGCCCAGCAAGATGTGGTGCACGGCTACTCCCGCTCCTTCTGGGCCTTGCTGACCAGGTAGTAGACCACCCCCAGCACCAGCAGGGTCACTGTCAGGAAGGCCTGGGTCTTCAGGTCGTCATGGCGCAGGGTCGAGATCAGGATCTCACGCACCATGGCAACCACAATCACGCCGATAAACACCAGGATGTTGAAACTGCCCCCCTTGAGGTTCTTGATCTCATTATCCAGCAGTTCAATCATCATCCAGAGGATCAGCATCTCGCCCAGTGCCGAGAAAATGGCTTTCTCGGGATTACCGCCGATGAAGAACAGGGTCAGGTCGTTGATAAACAGCCCCACCACGCCGATCGACAGTCCGGCCAGGGACAGCACCAGCACCAGGTTCAGGCCGTAGGTGAACCGTTCGGCAAGCCTGATCAGGCCCGACTCCAGACGCCGCGATACAAAGACCTTCTTCATCTCCTCATCGCGGTAGGATGAGGTCATTACCGACAGGTTCATATCCAGGATCTTGTCGGCGGCCTCACGATAAGCCCGACGCTGATCCCGGTCAGCAAAGGTGTCGTGGATCAGGTGGTGCAGAAAGTGCCGCACCCGATGCATGGCGGCATTGACGAAATTGACCGGCAACCCCACCCGTACATGGGCGTGGCCGATCCGTTTCAGATTCTGCAGGTACTGCTCATCATAGTGCCCCTGAAACAGCGACAGGAACCACAGACGGTGATAATGGCTCATCTTCTCACGGGTAGACTGCTTGGCCAGGACGGCGTCTGTCTCAGGCTGAGAGACGATATAGTCGTAAAACTGGTCCACCAGCTGCTGCTGATGTTGTTCAGCCAGGGGCAGCAGCTCCTGCAATCGCTGTTCGTCGAGCTCGTTGAAGAAGTAATGTCGTTTGAGCACATCCATTGCATTTGCCATACTCGCCGTTACCTCCTTGTGCGTTTCACTGTCACTGTATGCCATAGCGCCAGACTGCGGCGCAACTGCCCTCACTGGAAACCATACAGGCCCCCACCGGCGTCTCTGGTTGGCAGACGGTTCCAAACAGCGGGCAGTCCTTGGGCTCTATCCGGCCGGTCAGTACCTGGCCGCACAGGCAACCGTCCGGTTCCCGGGGTGTGGGCAGCGCCAGCGGCAACTGACAAGCGGCATCAAAACGGCCATAGCGCCCACGGATCCGCAGGCCACTGCCGGCAATGCCCCCGAGGCCGCGCCACTCTGCGTCACACGGCTCAAAAACCTGCTCCAGCAGCTGCTGCGCCCGTTGATTCCCTTGCCAGGTGACGGCACGTCGGTACTGGATCTCAACCCGGGCCTGTTTTTCCCGATGCTGTCGCACCAGCAGCAAGATACCCTGCATCAGATCTGCCGCCTCAAAACCGGTCACCACGCAGGGCACCTGCTGCCGCTCCACCAACGGCAGATAGGCATTGCCGCCGATCACTGCGCTGACGTGAGCCGGACAGAGATAACCGCCGATTTGCAGCTGCGGATCGCTTGCAAGCAGCGCCATTGCCTGCGGCATGGTCTTGTGGCTGGCGAGCACAAAAAAGTTATCCAACCCCTGCTGTTCAGCCTGCAGAATGGCGGCCGCCACCGTGGGGGCCGTGGTCTCGAAGCCGACTCCCAGAAAGATCACCCGCCGATCAGGATGCCGGGCAGCCAGCGCAACCGCATCCAGGGCCGACCAGACCACCCGCACATCGGCACCGCAGGCCCGTTGTTCCAACAGAGACGAGACAGAACCGGGCACCCGCAGCAGGTCACCGAAGGTGGTCAGCAGGTTGACCGGATCAGCCGCCAGGGCCAGGGCATGATCCAGGTAACTCACCGGGGTGACACAGACCGGGCAACCGGGACCGGATATCAGCCTGATCTGCGACGGCAACAGGCTCTTAAGACCAAAACGGGCGATGGCCATGGTGTGGGTACCGCAGACCTCCATTAACCGGAGCGGCGCAATCAGATCGGCAGCCTCACGATCAAGCGCCGCGGCCAAGCCCTGCACCAGATCAGGGTCGCAATACTCCTCCTGGAACCGCACTAGGCACTACCCTCACCGTCAAAGGCCTCCCGCATCAGGCGCAGTGTCTCCTCAGCTTCATCGGCATCAATCCGGGCAATCGCAAAGCCGGCATGCACCAGCACGTACGCGCCCACCATCACCGGCTCGGACAGCATCAGCAGACTGGCCTCACAGCGCACACCGTCAATTTCAGCGATGACGGTCTCATCCCCCACATTGATCACCTGCATCGGCACGCCAAGGCACATAGACTGTCCTTTTTGATACTTTATCGCCAACAGCGCGAACTTAATTTACAAAACAGTTTACATCCGACAACAACAGTCCCTGCGATGTGCGGCCACCGCCAGCTGCCCCAAGGCGATGCCGCCGTCATTGGGAGGCGTCAGGCGATGCGTAAATACGGCAAAGCCTGCCTGGGCCAGGCAAGTATACACCATCTCAGACAAAAGGCGATTCTGAAACACGCCGCCCGACAGCACCACTCGCTCGAGGTCGGCACTGTCCCGTAAGCGACTGCAGCCTGCCAGCACGGCATCTGCAACGGCTCGGTGAAAGCCCAATGCCAGCTCAGCAGCGGACACGCCCATACGACATCCATCACTCAGGGCCAGCAGCAACCGGGCAGCGTCCAGCTGAAACGGCACATCACCGTGATCACACAGGTCGATCCCAGGCACGGGGGCAGCGTCAGCCGCCTGTTCGGCCAGGGCCTCAAGAGCCATTGCCGCCTGTCCGTCAAAATTGTTGCGATCGGCAGCTCCCACCACTAGGGCTGCGGCATCGAACAAACGGCCCACACTGGAGGTGAGCGGCGCACTGACGCCGCGCGACAACATCGCCTGCAGCACCTGCTGCTCGCTTGCAGTCAGCAGCGCCATCCCGGGCAGTCGCCACACAGCTTCGCCGAGCTGTTCATACAGCCAGGCAGCCACCATCCGCCACGGTTCACGGGCGGCCAGATCGCCGCCGGGTAGCCGCACCGGCTTGAGGTGTCCGGCCCGGCGTACGCCCGTATAGCCCCCCACCAGAAACTCACCGCCCCAGACCGAACCGTCGTCACCCAGACCGGTGCCATCGAAGATCACGCCGATCAGCTCGCCATCCAGACCGTGCTCAGCCATGCAAGCGGCCATGTGGGCGTGGTGGTGCTGGACGGTCAGTAACGGCAGACCACAACCCTGCGCGTAGCGGCTGGAAAGGTAATCGGGGTGCTGATCGCAGACCACCATGGTCGGCCGCAGCTGCAGTATCGCCTGCAGCTGGTCGATGGTCTGACGGAAGCCGTCAAAGGTCTGCTCGTTTTTGAGATCGCCGATATGCTGACTGAAAAAAGCCTGATCGCCACGGCTGAGGCAGACCGTATTCTTTAGCTCCGCTCCTACCGCCAGCAGCTGCCCGGCATCAAAACAAAGTGACACCGGCCGGGGCACATAGCCTCGTGAACGGCGGTAGAAGAGCGGTTGCCCCTGAAAGACCCGCAGCACCGAATCATCAGTGCGGGTCTGGATCGGCCGGTCATGGGTCAGCACGGCATCGACGATATCTGTCAGGACCACAAGCGCCTGCTTGTCGTCGCTCAGCATCGGCTGATCCGGCTGGTTGGCGCTGGTCATCACCAGGGCAGCCGGCTTCGATTCGGCAAACAGCAACTGATGCAGCGGCGTATAGGCCAGCAACAGACCGATCCAACCGCTGCCCGGCGCCACCAGCGGCGACACCGCGCAACCGGCGCGGCGCCGCACAATCACGATCGGCCCCTCCGGTCCGCTCAGCAGCCGTTCCTCCAGCGGTGACAGTTTTGCCAGCATACGGGCGGTGGCCAGATCGGGCACCATCACGGCAAACGGCTTTTCGTCGCGTCGCTTACGCTGCCGCAGTCGGGCAACCGCCTCGTTGTTGGCCGCATCCACCGCCAGGTGGAAACCACCCAGCCCTTTCAGGGCCACGATCAATCCCTGCTGCAGCAGTGCCGCTGCGCGGGACAACGGCTGCGGGTCATCGGGGATCAGAGACAGGCGGGGGCCACAATCCGGACAGGCAATCGGCTGGGCGTGGAAACGGCGGTCGGCCGGATTGTCATACTCGGCCTGACAGGCCGGGCAGAGCGGGAACCCGGCCATGGTGGTCAGAGGACGGTCGTAGGGGATACCGGTTACGATGGTATAACGGGGACCGCAGTTGGTGCAGGTGATAAACGGATGCTGAAAACGACGGTCGCCAGGATCGAACAGTTCCCGCCGGCAGTCGGGGCACAGGGCCGTATCCGGCGCGATCTGTACCTCAGTCCCGCCATCGCTGCTGGGTAGGATCACAAATCCCGAGGCCGCAGACAGCCCAGGCAGATCATGCTGTTCAAACCGTGTAACAACAGCCAGCGGCGGCAGTTCGGCCTGCAAGCGACGGCAAAAGGCATCCAGCGTATCGGCTGCCCCCTGCAGCTCCAGCTCCACCCCGGCCGGGCTGTTGCGCACCCAACCGTTCAACCCCAGCTCTGTCGCCAACCGGAAGCACAAGGGACGAAAACCGACCCCTTGCACGACGCCGGCTATCCGGAAGGCTCGCCGGGTTATCTTCCCAACTCCCGTTCCAACCAGGCATACCAGGCTCCCAGCCCCTGACCGCTGGTGGCGGATACCTCCAGGATAGCCAGATTGTGACTGACCCGGCCTGCATATTCCTTGCATTGCGCCAGGTCAAAGCTTAAGTGCGGCAGCAGGTCCACCTTATTGAGCAGCATCAGGCCTGAGTTATGAAACATCCGGGGGTATTTGAGCGGCTTGTCCTCGCCTTCGGTCACCGACAGTACCACCACCTTGTGGGCCTCCCCCAGGTCAAAGGCAGCCGGACAGACCAGGTTGCCGACGTTTTCAATGAACAGGATGTCCAGGTTGTCCAGATCGAAGGATTCGGTGGCATGCATCACCATATGGGCATCCAGGTGGCAGCCGGCGCCGGTATTGATCTGCTTAACCGGTACCCCGGTGGCGGCAATCCGGCGCGCATCGTTATCGGTCTGCTGATCACCCTCGATCACGGCGCAGCGATACCGGCCGGACAGATCGTGCAGGGTGCGCTCCAGCAGACTGGTCTTGCCGGAACCGGGGGAGGAGACCAGGTTCAGCACCAGGATCTGCTTTTCCTTGAACAGGGCCCGATTGAAGGCAGCCAGCCGGTTGTTCTTGGCCAGCACATCCTCTTCGATGCTGATCCGTGTGGTACGCTGCGACTGATCATGCTGATGGTCGTGATCGTGCTCATGGTGGAGGGCTGCAGGGGTGCAGCCACAGGTTGTGCACATAACGGGCTCCTTATTTTCACTAATGCGTTTATGCGTAATACTCGGCGTGGCGGGCCGGCAGATCGTCAACCAGCCCCGCAATCAAACTGCAGACAATAGAGACGGGCATATTCCCCGCCGGTGGCCAACAGCTGGTCATGGCTGCCCTGCTCCACGATCCGGCCCTGGCGGATAACCGCGATCCGGTCGGCATCCCGCACGGTGGACAGACGGTGGGCGATCACCAGGGCGGTGCGCCCCACCAGCAGACGGTGTACCCCTTCCTGGATCAGCTCTTCGCTGACGCTGTCCACACTGGCGGTAGCCTCATCCAGGATCAGCAGTTCAGGGTCAAAGGCCACGGCCCGTGCAAAGGAGATCAGCTGCCGTTCACCCAGCGAGAGGTCGCTGCCCCGTTCGGCCAGTTCCGTCCGATAGCCCTGGGGCAGCCGCTCGATGAAGCGGTCGGCCCCTACGGTGGCAGCGGCAGTCTGTACCCGTTTTTGTGCCTCCGGGTCACCGAGACTGATATTAAAGCTCACTGTTCCGGCAAAGATCACCGGTTCCTGCTGCACCACCGCCATCCGTTGGCGCAGAGCCGTCAGCGGCATCGTCCTGATGTCGACACCGTCAAGCAGGATGCTGCCGCTGTCGATCTCATACTGCCTGCCCAATAGCCGCACCAGCGTGGTCTTGCCACCGCCACTCTCCCCTACCAGGGCCACCCGCTCGCCCCGCTGCACGGCAAGGTTGATAGCCGTGAGTGATGGTTCTCCCGGACGGTAGGCAAAGGAGACATCGCGGAACGCCACCAGAGGCGAAGCCGGTTCTGACAGAACGACCTGCTGGTCCTGCTGCTTGACCTCCGTACTCTCCTCAGGCTCATCCAGCACCGCAAATATCCGCTCAAGGGCTGCCATGGCCCCCTGCATCACGCCATATTTGGCCGACAGATCACGAATCGGGCCGAAAAACTTCTCGATGTACTGAATAAAGGCCACCAGGGTGCCGAAGGTCAGCGCCCCCTGCACAATCTGCCCGCCGCCATACCAGACGATCAGGGCGATGGCCAGAGAGGAAAACATCTCGACAATGGCGTACAGCGACGCATCCCAGGTGATCACCGGCAGGTTGGCATCGCGATGGGCTGCATTCAGCTCGGCAAACCGCCCCGCCTCATGCTGTTCGCGGCCATAGGACTGCACCACCGCCATGCCGCCGATCACCTCGGCCAGGTGACCGTTCATCCTGGCCAACCGAGCCCGCACCTCGCGAAAGGCCTGGCGCATGTTGCGCCGAAACAGCCAGGCCACAAAGATCAGCGGCGGCAACACCGTGAAGGTAACCAGCGACAGCTGCGGCGCCATCCAGAGCATGGCGGCGATGATGCCGGCCAAGAGCAACAGATCGCCGACGATGGTGATGATGCCGGCGGCAAACATCTCCCCCAGCGCCTCCACGTCGCTGGTCAGACGGGTCACGGTGGCACCGGTGGCGGTGCGGTCGAACCAGCGGGTCGGCAGCCGCAGCACATGGCTGAACAGGGCCGTGCGCAGATCGTGCATTATCCGCTGCCCGATTGCTTGCAGACCGTAGACCTCCAGCCAGGTCAACAACGCCTCCAGCGCCAGCACCGCCACAAAAAGGGCCGCCGGGCCGGGCAGCAGATCGAGCCGCCCCGGAACGATCACCCGGTCAATGGCGTACTTCAGGATCAGCGGCTGTGCCAGACGACAGAGCGCCACCAGCGGCAAGAGCAGCAGTATCCCCGCCACGCCCCGGCGATAGGGCACAACGTAGCGCATGAACCGTGCCAGCAAACGACTATCGTAGGCCTTGCCGGCTATGGCGTCTTCGTGCAAACCACCGTGGTGCATGCATGGCTCCTCTTTGGGGAGCTTCGCAAAGCACCAGTCGCTTGTCAACCAGAAGCACGCAGAAGTGAATCTGTTTTGCGGTCAGCGATGTTTTTCAGGTATAGTGCCGGCATGCAGATCCGGCTCAATGAACAGGTTACCACCATCACCGACGGGCTGACCGTGGGTCAGCTGGCGCACCAGCTGCGACCAGGGGCCGATGTGCTGATCCTGAACGGCTTCCCCGCCTCAACAGAGACCCTGCTATCGGCGGGCGATGAGCTGTTTCTGATCAAGCGGGGCGAGATTCCGTCAGCGGATGAATTGGAGCATCTGATGGCGGCCCGCCATACCCCCGGCATTCATGCCCGCCTGAAAGCGGCCTGCGTCGGCATCGCCGGGGTGGGTGGCCTGGGATCTGCCGTGGCCGTAGCCCTGGCGCGAATCGGTGTCGGCCACCTGATCCTGGCCGATTTCGACGTGGTGGAACCCTCCAACCTGAACCGGCAGCAGTACTTTGTGGACCAGCTGGGCATGGCCAAGGTTGAGGCGCTTGCCGAAACCCTGCGCCGGGTCAACCCCTATCTGCAGCTTAACACCCAGCGGGTGCTGCTCGCCCCCGACAATCTGCCGGTGATCTTTGCCCCTTGCAGTGTGGTGATCGAGGCCTTTGACCGGGCCGAGATGAAGGCCATGCTGGTGGATACCGTGCTGGAGAAACTACCGGGCGCCACCGTGATCGCCGCCTCGGGGGTGGCCGGCTATGGCAGCAACAACAGCATCCAGACCCGACGGCTGAACCGGCGCCTGTATCTGGTGGGGGACGGCAGCTCCGAGGCAGCGCCGGGCAACGGCCTGATGGCGCCGCGGGTCGGCATCGCCGCCTGTCAGCAGGCCAACCAGGCGGTACGTCTGATCCTGGGGGAGGAGTTGTGAGCCGGGTCGCGGTTGCCATGAGCGGCGGGGTGGATTCATCGGTCACCGCCGCCCTGTTGAAACAGCAGGGACATGAACTGATCGGCATCACCATGCGCCTGTTCGAACCGTACACCTGTGGGGCTGGCTCAGCGGTTGATGATGCGGCCCGGGTGGCGCAGCAACTTGGTATCGAACACCATGTAGCCGATTTTGAAGGGCCGTTTAAAGAACAGGTAATTGACGATTTTATCAACCAGTATCGCCGCGGTCAGACCCCCAACCCCTGTGTCTGCTGTAACCGCACGATCAAGTTCGGCCTGCTCCTGGACAGGGCCCGTGAACTGGGGGCTGAGCTGCTGGCCACCGGGCACTATGCGCGAAAAACCGTTGACCGGGATAGCACCTGCCACCTGCGGGTGGCTGCCAACCGCGCCAAGGACCAATCCTATTTCCTGTACACCCTTACCCAGCAGCAACTGGCTCAGGTGCTCTTTCCGCTGGGCGGTATCGGGAGCAAGGACGAGGTGCGCCGGTTGGCAGAACAGTTCGGCCTGGCAGTGGCCCACAAAGGGGACAGCCAGGAGGTCTGCTTCATCCCCGACGATGACTACGTCGCATTTCTGGAAGGCCACGGGATACCAGCGCACAGCGGAGCGATCGTCCATATCAACGGCACGGTACTGGGCCGCCACCAGGGCACCCATCGCTACACCATCGGCCAGCGCAAGGGGCTGGGCATCGGCTGGCGCGAACCGTTGTATGTGACTGCCATTGATGCCGCCCGGAACCTGATCATGGTGGGCGAGCAACAGCACGTCCAGGCCGCCGGTCTGCTGGCAGAAGGACTCGGCTGGGTCATCCCGCCCCACGCATCGACCTTCGAGACCAACTGCAAGATCCGTTATCGCCACCAGCCGGTCCCCTGCCGGGTGGAGTTGCTGACGGAAGGGCGCTGCCGGGTGTTGTTCCATGAGCCCCAGAAATCGGTCACTCCAGGACAGTTTGTGGTCTTCTATCAGGACGATCAGGTGCTGGGCGGCGGCAGGATCGTCGCGCCAGTGGTTGCAGACCAGCCGTAATCCCGTTTGACATTGCGGTTTGCGTTCTGTTACAAAAAATATCGTGACGTGTCTGATCAGGGGAAGGGGGTGCAAATCCCCCGCTGTCCCGCAACTGTGAAGCGAGGCCGCAGCTGCCTCCGAAGCCAGGGCACCTGTCAGCCACCAGCTTGACGACCTCCGGGGAGAGGGGCACCCAAGCCGGCTGACGCGCGACCCACTACCTGTCCCCCAACGGACAGGTTTTTTATTTCGAAAGGCGGCCATGGCACCCATCACCCTGATCACCGGCGGCGTCCGCAGCGGCAAGAGCCGCTTTGCCGAGCAGCAGGCCCTGCGATATCACCCGCCGCTCTGCTACCTGGCCACCGCCCAGGCCCTGGATGGCGAGATGGACGAGCGGATCGCCCGCCACCGCGCGCGACGCGGTGGCGAATGGCAGACCGTGGAAGAACCGCTGGCGCTGCCCCAGACCCTGGCCCGCCAGGACGGCACCTACGGCGCCATCCTGGTGGACTGCGTCACCCTCTGGCTGACCAATCTGCTATTGATGCGTGAAGGGACTGACCCGAAGCTGGAAGAGTCGATTATTGGCGATGTTCGCCGCCTGGCCACCACCCTGCGGGGGATGCAGTCGCCGGTGATCCTGGTGACCAATGAGGTGGGCATGGGTATCGTACCGGAACACCGGCTGGGACGCCTGTTCCGCGACCTGGCCGGCCAGTCAAACCAGATCCTTGCCGCCAGCTGCGATGAGGTTTTCACCCTGATCTGCGGCCTGCCGCTCAAGCTCAAATAACCCAAGGAAGCAACTCCATGCAGCGTCTCGAAACCGTTCTGAACCGGATCACCCCGCTCGATGCCGACCTGCTGGCCGCGACCCAGGCACGGCTGGACCGTAAAACCAAACCGTTAGGCTCGCTGGGCCGCCTGGAAGAATTTGCCTGCCGTCTGGTGGCCGTAAGCGGCCAGGAGCAGCCCGACCTGACAAAGAAGGTGATCTTTACCTTTGCCGCTGACCACGGCATCACCGCCGAGGGGGTCTCGCTCTACCCCAAGGAAGTGACCACCCAGATGGTCTTTAATTTCCTGCAAGGCGGCGCCGGGGTCAACGTCTTGGCCCGCCATGCCGGGGCCGAGGTGCGGGTAGTGGATGTGGGAGTGGACCATGATTTTGGGGGCTGTCCCGGACTGATCCACAAAAAGGTGGCCCGCGGCAGCGCCAACTTTGCTAAAGGCCCAGCCATGACCCGCAGTCAGATGCTGGCGGCTCTTGCGGTGGGGATTGAGCTGGCCGACCAGTGCAAGTCGGAAGGGATCGGCCTGGTGGGGACCGGCGAGATGGGGATCGGCAACACCAGCCCCTCTTCGGCCATCATCGCCGCCTTGAGCGGGCTTTCGGTGGAGCAGGTCACCCACCGCGGCACCGGCATAGGCGACCAGGCCCTGATCTCGAAAGTGGCCGCCATCACCAGGGGTCTGGTGATCAACAAGCCCGACCCGAGCGACCCGCTGGACGTGCTACAGAAGGTGGGGGGCCTGGAGATCGCCGCCATTGCCGGGTTGGTACTGGGCTGTGCGGCCAACAAAATTCCCGTTGTCGTGGACGGTTTTATCTCAACGGCCGGAGCCTTGATCGCCTCTGAACTGCACCCCAACCTGCGGGACTACCTGTTTGCCGCCCACGAATCTGTGGAGGTGGGGCACCGTTTCATGCTGGAACGGCTCGGTGCCCGGCCGATTCTGGATCTGGACCTGCGCCTGGGTGAAGGGACCGGCGGTGCGCTGGCCATGCCCCTGCTCGAGGCCGGAGTCAAGATTCTAATCGAGATGGCCACCTTTGAGCAGGCCGGCGTGGCCGGCCACTGAGCGAAGACGCATGCGCCACCTGCTGATCGCACTGCAGTTCCTGACCATCCTGCCGCTGCCATCGCCCAAACGATGTGAGGCAGGCGATCTGGGACGTTCAACGGCCTGGTTTCCGCTGGCAGGCCTGATGATCGGCGGCCTGCTCTGGCTGGCGGATCTGGTACTGGCGCCGCTCTTTCCGCGCCAGCTGACCGATGCCCTGCTGGTGGCGCTTCTGGCGTTGATCACCGGCGGCCTGCACCTGGATGGCCTTGCCGACGTCTGCGACGGTTTGGCGGCCCGGGGCGACAAGCAGCGCTTTCTGGAGGTCATGAAGGATTCACGGGTAGGCGCCATCGGCGTAACCGGGTTGGTGCTGGGATTGCTCATCAAGTACGCAGCCTTGCTGGCGGTGCCGATCGACCTCAAACGGCCGGCTCTGCTGCTCGTACCGGCCCTGGCGCGCTTCGCCCAGCTGGTGGTGCTGGCCGGCAGCCGATCGGCCCGTCCCGATGGCCTGGGCAGCGCCTTTCTGGTCGGTCTGGGCCCCAGCCAACTCGTGCTGGCCACGGCCACCATCCTCCCGCTGGCCTGGTTCAGCCTGCAGCTTGCCGGCCTGGTGGCCTGGCTGATCATAACGCTATGGGCGCTATTTACCCGCTGGTATTTCACCCGCCGCCTGGGCGGCATCAGCGGCGATATCGTTGGCTGCACATCGGAACTTGCCGAACTGCTTGCACTGCTTGCCGTTGTTGCCACAACGGCCATTCTAACCAGGATTTGAGCCTATTTATGACCGCATTCACCCGCATCTATCTGATCCGCCACGGCCAAGTGGTTGGCCATGAACAACGCCGCTACAACGGCCACCATGATGTGGCCCTGACCGACCTGGGGGTCGAACAGTACCACCTGCTGAAAGACCGCCTGTCCGATAAACGGATCTCGGCCTGTTACTCCAGCGACCTGACCCGCTGCCGGATCGGGGCCGACATCATCTGCCGGCAGTTCGGCATTCAGCCGGTGCATCGCAGCGAACTGCGCGAACTGAACATCGGCATATGGGAGAGCCTCACCTGGCAGGAGATTCAGAGCCGCTGGCCCACAGAGTGGCAGGCCCGTCTGAGCGACCTGGTCAACTATCGGGTGCCCGAGGGGGAAAACCTGTTGGATCTGCACAACCGGGCCATGCCGGTGGTGAGTGAGGTGCTGGAACGGCATCAGGGACAGGAGATACTGCTGGTGGGCCACGGCGGCCTGAACCGGATCATCCTGCTGAACGCCATCGGCGCCCCTCTGGCCAATATGTTCAATATCGAACAGAACTACGGCTGCCTGAATATCATCGATTACTATCCGGACGGACGGTCCACGGTGAAGCTGCTCAACGGGTAACGCCGCGACGGTACGCTGCACAACAAAACGGCCTGCGGAGACTCCGCAGGCCGTTACTACGTCTCGACTATCGACCGAGCTACTGACCTTCGCCGACAGTTTCTGGCGCACCGCCCTGCATAAATTCGGCCTGGGCCTTAAGCACGGCCTGCATCTGGCCCAACTGCTCGCCCAACCAGGCGTGGATCATGGCGGCGGTCTGGAAGTTCATGGTAACGCCGGTCTCGACAAAGCGGACCATGGTGCCGTTCAGGTTCTTGGGGTCGGCCTCGGTCATGGCGCCGATGCCGCCTTCGGGGGTGATCTCGTGGGTCACTTCCTTGGGCAGGGCCGGACGCTCCTGATAAAAATGCATGACCAGCTCACCGCGGGGGGTGAAACCGCCCTGCACACCGTTGGTATAGGTCGGGTTGTAGGTGTAGTTGAAGATGTAGTTGAAGGTGATTTCCGGTTTGCGCTGATGACTCATTGATCGTGATTCCTCTCCGTTTTTTTATCCAAAAGCTCTGATGCTATAGCACATCCCCCGCTCTGCTGGCAAGGTCTTGGTCTTCCAGCCGACGAACAGCCCCTTGACACCGTTTCCGCCTCACTGTTACAACCGCTTACAGTGTTGTACCTACTCGCAGGCACACAAGGAGGCTCACTCCACGCAACCACTCTGGAACAAGACGCTCTGTCTGTTGACCACCCTTGCCCTGACCGCTGGCAGCGCTTTTGCCGTCGAACCGATGCTGCCCAACCCCGAGGATGCTGTAAAGTCCAGAATAACCGACACGAAGTCTGCGGCCAAGACCGCGGCAGCGGACACCAAGGCTGCTGCCAAGGCCAAGGCGGTGGGTCTGACCAAGGTTGATATCAACAGTGCCAGCGAAGCCGAGCTGAAGTCAGTCCCCGGCATTGGCGAAGCCTACGCCGCCAAGATCATCGCCGGCCGCCCCTACGCGAAAAAAGACCGGCTGAAGTCGCGCAACATCCTGACCGGTCCGGCTTACGACCAGGTGAAGGACCATATCGTTGCCGAGCAACCCGTACCCAAAAAGAAATAACCGCTACATTCGCCTTATCAAGCTTCATCTGACCTGTAAGGGCAGCCCCTCGGCTGCCCTTTTTGTCTGCTTGACTTTACGGCGCCAGACCCCTATTGTGTGCATTTCCCAGGAACTATCAAGGAGTTGCAATGAAGCCGCTTTTTTTGAACCCCCCCACCTTTGAGGATTTTGACGGCGGTGCCGGCGCCCGCTATCAGGCATCCCGCGAGGTGACCTCATTCTGGTATCCCACCTGGCTCTGCTTCCCTGCCGGCATGATCGCCGGCAGCCGGGTGGTGGACGCCCCGGTCCAAAAATACAGCCTGGACGACTGCCTGGTCATCGCCAAGGATTTCGATATGGTGGTGCTGTACACCTCCACCCCCACCCTGGCGATCGATATCGAGACCGCACGCCGCATCAAGGAGATCAAGCCGGAGATCGTCACCGTGCTGACCGGACCCCACGTCACCATCCTGCCGGAGGAATCGCTCAAGGCGAGCCAAGGGGCCATCGATATCGTCTGCCGCGGCGAGTTCGACTACTCCACTAAGGAGCTGTGCGAGGGCCGGGACTGGGCAAACGTGGACGGCATCAGCTTCATCAAGGACGGCACCACCGTACATACACCGGAGCGCCCACTGATCGAAGACCTGGACGCGCTGCCCTTTGTGGCGCCGGTCTATAAGCGCGATCTACCGATCAAGGACTACGTCATCCCCCACTTCAAAAGCCCCTATGTCTCGATCTATTCCAGCCGGGGCTGCCCGTCCAAGTGCATCTACTGCCTCTGGCCCCAGACCTTTTCCGGCCAGCGGATGCGTACCCGCTCACCGCAGAATGTGTTTGAAGAGGCCAAATGGATCGTGGACAACATTCCGGAGATGCGGGAGCTCTCCTTTGACGATGACACCTTCACCGCCAACCGCCAGCACGCCCGCGAGGTGGCCAACCTGCTCAAGCCGCTGGGCATCTCCTGGACCATCAACGCCCGGGCCAACTGCGACTTTGAGACCCTGAAGATCATGCGCGAGGCTGGTCTGCGACATGTGGTGGTGGGCTATGAGACCGGCAACGAGCAGATCCTGAAGAACATCAAGAAGGGGGTCACCAAGGAGCAGGCGATCCAGTTTACCAGGGACTGTAAAAAACTGGGGTTGTCGATCCACGGCGCCTTTATCATGGGCCTGCCGGGCGAGACCCGTGCGACGATCCTTGAAACCATCGAGTTCGCCAAGCAGCTGGACCTGAACTCGATCCAGGCCTCGCTGGCCTCACCCTACCCCGGCACCGAGTTTTACCGTCTGGCCAAGGAGCACGGCTGGATCGCCTCGGACGACTTTATCGACAGCACCGGCCACCAGAAGTGCGTGATCAACTACCCCCACCTGACCAATGCCGAGATCTTCAACTCGGTGGAGGAGTTCTACAACAAGTTCTACTTCCGGCCTAAATATATCCTGCGCAGTATCGGCAGAATGATCGTTGACGGCGAAGAACGGACCAAGCTGATTAAAGAGGGCCGACAGTATCTGAACTATATGCAAAAGCGCCGTCAGGGGCAATGTTGAGACGGCTGATCGTCAATGCCGATGACTTCGGCCTGTCAAGCGGCGTCAACCGCGCCGTGGAACTGGCCTGGCAGCAGGGCATCCTGACCCAGACGTCGCTGATGGCAGGCGGAGCGGCCTTCGACGAGGCGGTAGCGATCGCCGGCAGCAACCCGGACCTGCAAGTCGGGCTGCACCTGACCCTGGCACAGGGACGGCCGGTGCTGCCGCCGGAAAAGATTCCCGATCTGGTGGGACCGGACGGCTGCTTTCCCGACAATCCGGTGGCGGTCGGCATGAAGCTGTTCTTTGACCCGACGCTGCGGCTGCAACTGCGCGCAGAGATTGAAGCCCAGATCAACAAGATCAGACAGGCCGGTATCCAGCTCACCCATATCGACGGCCATCTCAACATCCAGATGCACCCCACGGTGTTTGCCCTGCTGACCGAGCTGATGCCGCTGTACGGCATTACCAGCTTCCGTATCACCCGCGAACGCCTGATCCGGACCCTGCGCCACGACCGTTCCCGGATCATGGGCAAGGCAGCAGAACGGATCATCTTTGGCGCCTTGTCTGCCCATGCCGTTCCCAGCCTCAGGTGGCACGGCATCGAGTATGCTGCCGAGGTCAAAGGGATCCTTAACTCCGGGCGGATCACGGAAGCGTACCTGCTGGCAGTGCTGGGCGAGCTGAGCAGCGGCACCACCGAGATCTACCTGCACCCCGGCTGCCTGCCGGATGACGAGATCAGCCGCCGTATGCCCGGCTACCGGCACGAGCAGGAGCTGGCAGCCCTGCTGTCGCCTGCCGTCAAGCAGCGTCTGAAAGAGCTGGACATCAAACTGTGCAACTATCGGGGAGACGAAAAATCCTATGCTTAAGACCATCGTACTGATGCTGATGGCGGTTACCGCCGGTACCGTAGGCGACCTGCTGCTGGCCAAGGGGATGAAGGAGTTGGGAGACCTCTCCACCATGAACCTGCGCGGTATCATGGACGTGGCGCTGCGGGCCATGACCGAATGGAAAATCGTCGTGGGCACCGCCATGCTGGCCCTGTTCTTCTTTCTCTGGCTGGCGGTTCTTTCCTGGGAAGACCTGTCGGTGGCGCTGCCGCTGCAGGCCCTCAACTACGTGCTGGTGGCCCTGCTTGCAAAGTATCTGCTGCACGAGCAGATCTCACCACTGCGCTGGGCCGGCATCATACTGGTCTGCATCGGGGTGATGCTGATCACCAAAAGCAGCACCGACAACAAGCACCTGGCTGCCGAGGTGGCTACCGTCAGCAACAATGAATTAGAGACAAGGGGATAATCATGCTCCAGAACAACAACATCGGCTTCATCGGCGGCGGCAACATGGCCGAGGCGATCATCAAAGGCCTGGTGGCCGGCGGCATGGCGCCGCGCAACATTGTGGTATCAGACCCGGTTCTGGATCGCCGTGCCCACCTGGCCACCAGCCTGCAGGTACGTACCAGTGACGATAACAGCGAGGTGGCCAAAGAGGCCGATCTGATCGTACTGGCCATCAAACCCCAACTGGCAGCCAGTGTGTTGTCGTCGCTTGAAGGGGCGGTCACCCTACAAAAGCTGGTGGTCTCGATCATGGCCGGCATCTCCACCACGTTTATCGAAGAATCGCTGTTAAACGGCTGCCGCGTGGTACGCGCCATGCCCAACACCCCGGCCCTGGTGCAGACCGGGGCCACCGCCATCTGCGGCGGACGCCGGGCAACCGCTGAAGATATCGAGACTGCGCGCGAGCTGTTTCAGCTGGTGGGTACCGTGTATCAGGTCGGGGAAAAACAGATGGATGCCGTGACCGGGGTTTCCGGCAGCGGACCAGCCTACGCCTTTACCTTCATCGAGGCCCTGGCAGACGCCGGTGTCAAGAATGGACTAACGCGAGAAGTGGCCGTTGGCCTGGCAGTACAGACCGTTCTGGGGGCTGCCCGCCTGGTGCAGGAGAGCGGTGAGCATCCGGCGGTGCTGCGCGACCGGGTCAGCTCACCGGGCGGCACCACCATTGCCGCCCTGCATGCACTCGAAAATGGTCGCTTCCACGGCCTGATCATGGACGCGGTGGATGCGGCAGTCAAACGATCCAAAGAGTTGGCCGGGATCAAACTGCTGTAGCAGCACCATTGCTCGTTACACAAAAGCGGGTGCGGCCCTTGGGCTCCACCCGCTTTGTTATTGGTCCTGCTTGCTATTCAGTCGTTCGTACAACGCGATCTGCTCAGCCTGCGACAGCTGCCGCTTGCAGCACCCCTTTTTAAGGCAGAGGCGACAACGGTCATCGGAACACCACTGACAAAAGCGGCAGTCTGGACAAGGATGTTTCTTAGGGGCACTCAATTCGCTCAATAGGTAGCGTTCCTTTTGACCGCATTACCGCTCAGCAACTGTTCAAAGGCCTTGCCTTGATCGGCATTCACCAGTAGATAACGCGGCAGGATGTGGAGTTTTTCCCTCCGATCCGCATGGCGCCGCTCAATGGAAAAGGTACCGACATACCCGGCAGCCTGGGCCTTCTGCAACAGATAATCATCATAGATGCCGAAGGGCCAGGCCAACAGATCCACCGGACCACCCAACTCCTGCTCAAGCTTGCGTTTCGACTTGGTCAGCTGCTCCATCACCAGCTTGTCCAGAGCGGCCGGCTGCAACTTCTTGCGCTCACGCTTGAAGTTGGGGTGCCAGTAGGTGTGGGACTGAAAATCGAACAGACCGGTCTTTTTCAACTCCCGCAGTTGATCCCAGGTCATGGCGTATTTGGCGTTGGATATGGCCGATGGATAGACAAAGACCGTAACCGGAAAGCGGTATTTACGGATAACCGGCCACATGTCGCTATAGACCGACGTGTGGGCATCGTCCTCCACTATCACCACCGACTTCGGCCCCGGGGCAGGCCCTTTGCCCTGATACCACAACACCAGCTGCCGCAGCGGAATCACCTTATAGCCATGAGTATACAGATAGTTCATCTGAGCTTCAAAGACCGAGGTCTTGATGGTCATGCCGTCAGCCACGGCAGGTCCAAAACGATGGTAGAGCAGGATCGGCACCGAGACATCATGAGGAGTCGCGGCAATGGCAAATAAGGGACAGCACATCGAAAATAGCACAAACAGACCAGCAACAAAACGTGACATCAAACCAGACCTTTCAGGTAAAAAGATGTATCAGGCCCGCACCAGATAGACCGAGCAGGGCGCCAGCTCCGCCACCCGGTGCGAGACACTGCCTTTAAGACGACGCTGCAGAAACCCTTTGCCGGAGCTGCCGATCACGATCACGTCAACCCCTTCTTCCTTGGCAAACTCCACCAGCTTCTCGGCCGGCTCACCGGCCTCAACAATCATCTCCAAGGGGATATCATATTCGGCAGCGCTCTTTTCGACGATGTAAAAAATACGCTTGCGAATATCTTCCCACTGCTCGCTTTCTGTCAACGGCTTGACCGGCACGAAGTCAGAGTAGGATGAGCTCTGTGCGTTCGGCACCACCAATAGTGCGTAAATCTTGCTTTTGAACTGGCTGCGGTTACCGGCCGCCATCCGCACTGCCTCTTCAGCAGCCTTATCCGAGTAGGGGGAACCGTCTATGGCCACCAGTATCTTCTTTCTCAGATTCAGCATGACCGCTCCGGGATGTTTTATTTTTTAGATTTTCTGAACAAAAAATGGTCAGTATTCGTCATAAAATATAATGCAATCGTTCAGACTTGACAATTATAAAACATTTTTCTATATTCAACGGACTGTCGACTCTCAGGTCGGCATACTCATATCACCGCTTTTCAGGATTTCAATTCATGGCCAAAAAAGAAAAATCAGAATATCTGATACAAGCAGTATCACACGCCCTTGACCTGCTGGAGCAGTTCCACAACGAGGTCGATGAACTGGGCGTAACCGAGCTCTCAAAACGGTTAAAGCTTCACAAAAACAACGTCTTCCGCCTGCTGGCCACCCTTGAATCCCGCGATTATATCGAGCAGAACAAAGTAACCGAAAACTACCGTCTGGGACTTAAAACCCTGGAGCTGGGGCAGACCTTCATCAAGCAGATGGGTCTGCTGCGCCAGTCGAAGCCGGTGCTCGAATCGCTGGTCAAGGAATGCAACGAAACCACCTATGTGGCCATCCTGAAGGACTTTCACATCATCTACCTGGATGCGGAAGAAACCAACATGACGGTACGGGTTGTACCTCGGGTCGGCTCCCGCCTGCCGGCCTACTGCACAGCGGCCGGCAAGGTCCAGATTGCCTACATGAGCGATGAAGAGCTTGACCACTTCATGCCGCAGCGCGAGCTGGCCCAATTCACCCCCAATACCATCACCGACCGCGAAACACTGAAAAAAGAGTTGCGCGTCATAGCAGAGCAGGGCTATGCCATTGACAACGAGGAACTGGACGAGGGTGTCCGCTGCGTCGGCGCCCCGATTCGCGACTACACCCGCCGCATTATCGGCGCAGTCAGCATCTCTGGCCCCTCAATGCGTTTCTCAGATGAGCGGATCAAAAAAGAACTGGCCCCGCTGGTGATCCGTGCCGCTGAAGAGATCTCAACCAAGCTGGGCTTTCAGAAGTAGTCACCGCCTGCATAAAGAAAAAGCCGGTCCGCTGGTAAAGCGTGCCGGCTTTTTTATGGGCAGCTCTTCCTAAAACAAAGTATCACGCTGCAGGATCTTCTCAAGGGAGCCTTCCGGTTTGGGGGCCTTATAGTCGACACACTTGGCCCACGCCACCAAGGCATCATCCACATCCTTTTTTTGCTCACCGCTCATCTTGTCATAACCCAATTCGCCAGCCGGGGTCAGCAGTATCTGCACAAACTGTCGATAATCAACATTGGCCGGCAACTTTTCAACCACACAACTGCAGTAGCCTTCCACGCCGACCACCTTCATACACTGATCGCGCTTGACCGGCAGCGACTGCTTAAGCAGCTTGAGCGCCCGCAACTCGCCGATCTGCCGCTCCAGCTTTTCTATCTTTTCAAGCAACTCTGCCTGTTTCTTGGGATCTTCCTCGGCCAGACAGGCCGACGGCAGCCCAAAGGCCAACAAAGCAGCAACTACCAGCAGCACTCTTTTCATTATCAGGCCCCCCTTGAGACACAAAAGGCACCTGTCCTGCGGACAGATGCCTTTGTTAAAATTGAGATGGTGCCCGGAGCCGGAGTCGAACCAGCGACACGTGGATTTTCAGTCCACTGCTCTACCAACTGAGCTATCCGGGCGAAGAGCTTTTGTTTATATACAGCTTGTCGCTTGCTGTCAACACGAAAAAGCATCCCTAGGCAGCCTTGATCGGGATATAGTTACAGAAAGGTTCTTCCGCCATGTAGTCGCCGTACACTGCATCCGCCCGTGCACGACACCCACCGCAGACGTTGATGTATTCGCACTGTCCACACTTGCCCTTATAGGCCTTAAAGTTACGCAGATCTTTAAATATCTCCGAATTTTCCCAGATCTCACGAAACGGCGTCTTTTTGACATTGCCGGCAACCCGATGGAAGTACGAACAGGGTTTGACATTGCCAAAACAATCGATCAGACAGATGCTCTGGGCAGCGATGCAGCCTTTGCCCCCTCCCGTTGAAAAGGTGAGCGAACGACGCTGGAACGCGACCCCCTCAGCCTTGGCCTTCTGCGGCACAATTCGATAGTAATGCGGCGCACAGGTTGGTCGCATCAGAATCTCATCCTCAAGCTTCTCCTGCTGATAGTGCCAATCAAGTATCTCTTCGTAGTCCTCTTTCGAGATCAACTCGCTCATGATCTCTTCGCCACGACCGGTGGGCACAATCATAAACATGTACCAGGCGGTGGCCTCCAAAGATTTCGCCAGCTTAAACGTATCGGCGATGTCGTGCTGATTGCGCTTGGTGAAGGATGAGTTGATCAAAAACTTCTGGCCATGTTTTCTAAACAACTCCGCCGCACGCACGACACCCTCAAAAGCACCGGGACACTGTCTGAAGTTGTCGTGAATGGCGGCAGTTGACCCATCAAGCGAGAGAGAAACCATCTTGATGTCGGCAGCCTTCATCTGCTCACAGACCTCGTCTGTCACCAGCGAGCCATTGGTGGCCATGCACATCCTCAAACCCCGCGATGTCCCATGCTGGGCCAGATCAAAAATATCGGGACGCATCAGCGGCTCCCCGCCGGACAGCACAACAACAGGCTTCGAAAAGGCCGCTATCTCGTCGAGCAAGGCCTTACCTTCCTGAGTGGAAAAATCCCCTTCCGACGAGGTCATCTCTGATGAACAGCGGCAATGGACACAGCGCAAGTTGCAGCGCTGGGTAGTTTCCCAGGCGATCCACTTCGGCAGATACTCTGTTGTCATGAAAACTCCTGAACGGTTAGCAACTCAAGTAGCGGTATCGTAAGCGAAACAAACCTAAAACTCAAGGCTATATACGAGGTTATAGACCACACAACCGATGAATCAGCTTGAATCTGCAGTCTGGTTCTGTTATAGACAACCATTAGCAAGTAGCCTGCCGAAAAGCGGCCCCACAATAAGGAGATATGGCATGTCCACATCCCAGATGGTCATGTATGATGAGGAATTTCAAGAAATTAACGCCGTAATCGAGCGGCTCCTCAAGGATTCAAACTCAAAGGTAATCTTTCTGGTTGATAAAAACGGCCAACTGATCTCCGGCGTTGGCGAGACCGAGCGTTTCGATACTACTTCCCTGGCATCGCTGACCGCCGGCAACATCGCCGCCACCGGTGGTCTTGCCAAACTGATCGGTGAAAAAGAATTTTCGATCCTCTTTCATGAGGGCGAGAAGGACAACCTGCATATCTCCATTGTCGGTGGTCGCGTCATTCTTGTGGTACTGTTTGACAACCGATCATCACTGGGCCTGGTCCGCTTACGGGTCAAAAAATCCTCCGAGGAGCTGTCTACTATCTTCGAAAAACTGGTAAAGAAATCAGAAGAACAGGCCAAGTCCGGTAACTCGTCGTTCCCGTTTGCCGAAATCACCGACGACGACATAGACAACCTGTTCAGCTAGCCAGCCCCTCGAGGTACGCAGCATGTCTTTCATCAACTATGCATCCCGCGAAATCAACTGTAAGATTGTGTACTACGGTCCCGGCTTATGCGGCAAGACGACCAATCTGCAGCACGTCTATTCTAAGACAGCCCCAGAGGCCAAAGGCAAGATGATTAGCCTGGCAACCGAGACTGAACGCACTCTGTTTTTCGACTTTCTGCCTCTCGCCTTGGGCGAAATCCGTGGTTTCAAGACTCGTTTTCACCTCTACACGGTACCGGGACAGGTCTTTTATGACGCATCGCGCAAACTTATCCTGAAAGGCGTTGACGGCATTGTGTTTGTTGCCGACTCCCAGGAAGAGCGGATGGATGCCAACGTCGAGTCCCTTGAAAACCTCAGGCACAACCTTAAAGAACAGGGCTACGACCTGGATAAACTTCCCTACGTCGTACAGTACAACAAGCGGGACCTCCCCAACGCCGTTCCTGTTGATGAGCTTCGCAAGGAATTAAACCCCACCAACGTCCCCGACTTTGAGGCCTGTGCCTCAACCGGTGAAGGCGTTTTCGAGACCCTGAAAGCGGTTGCAAAGCTTATCCTGGTAGATCTTAAAAAAGGCAAATAGCCGCGTTAGCGTTACCATGAGTTCCGGCTGCGCGCAAAGAATTCACTATTGCATTTATGTCCGAAAGTGTGTATAGATAAAAATCCTTGTCACGAGAGAGGAGAGATGGCCGAGAGGCCGAAGGCGCTCGCCTGCTAAGCGAGTATACTGGGACAACCGGTATCGAGGGTTCGAATCCCTCTCTCTCCGCCATATGTTTTACCGCAACACCATGCGCTTGTAGCTCAGCTGGATAGAGTACCAGACTACGAATCTGGGTGTCGGGAGTTCGAATCTCTCCAAGCGCGCCATACACAAAACGGGTTAGGATCTAGTTTCCTAACCCGTTTTACGTTCGGAGGTACGTCGGTCGCTGGTGGGCCGCCCGGTCTTCAAAACCGGTGGAGGGGATGAGAAATCTCCTCGGTGGGTTCGATTCCCATGTGCCTCCGCCAATATATATCCGGACACGTCCGATGCAGTACTTAAGCCCCTTGAAAATAGGGGCTTTTTAGTATCCGCTGTTCAATCACTCCCCCCACGCCCCATGCCCCAGCGGTGCTCGGTTCAACTCCTCACGATACTGCCGCCAGAGCGGCATAAACTGATCCATCAGACTGGCGAAGCGGTCGTTGTGATGACGCTCCAGCAGATGCGCCAGCTCATGAACAATGATGTACTCCAGGCAATGCACCGGCTTCTTAACCAGCTCCAGATTCAGCCAGATGCGGCGGGCTGTGGGGTTTTGCACGTGCCCCAGCGGGTCTTCATCCGCTTCACGCCCCACTCGACGGCCTGCACGCCGATCACCGCTTCCCACTTGGCCGGCAGTTCAGGAATCTGCTGCTTCAGTTGCCGGCGATACCTGTTGTAGAGCAGTGCTTCGCGTTGCTCGATACTGGTGTCCGGGGCGATCTGCAGCTCAAGGGTGCCGTGCCGCAGCACCACCGTTGGCCGACCGGCATGTAGTTGGATATTCAGACGATGGCGACGGCCCTGATAGTAGTGGGTCTCGCCACTGATGTACTCACGGGGCGACTGTCGCTCCTGGCCGGCAAACCTCATCTGGTGCTTCCTGATCCATCCCAGCTTGCCGATCACCGCCAGGCGGATCGCCTCCATATTCATTCTGCCGGGAGCGGCAACCCGTACCCTGCCGTCAGGCGGATAGACCCCGATATGCAGGTTCTTGATCGCCTTGCGTAGCCGCCGAAAAAAAGCCACTGTTCCAGACTCCAACCAAAGGCGTCCTGGCATTCCTGATATCCCCAGTGGCTGCAGCGGTGCAGAAAAAACCTTCCCGCAAGGCTTTCGGTCAGCCCTTCCTGCATCATCAGGGCCGACGAACCGAGGTTCAGCACCCGGATGTCAGTTCCGGCAGCGCGGTTGTCCCAGAGGAGCTTGAGCGTTTCGCTCCAGCCGCGCACCTTCTGCAGCTCGTCGAGAATCAGCAACACCGGCGTGTTGGATGCTGCAGCTTCGGCAATTGCCCGGCGCCACTGGGTTTCAATCCATGCGGCATCAAGCGCCACCGGGCTGTCGGCGCTGGCATAGATGCAGGGGATGGTGATGGTTTCCTGGACCTGGCGGGCGATGGTGGTTTTGCCGACCTGCCGGGGGCCGATCATGACATGAATGACCGAGGCAGGCCGGGAAAGGGCCGCATGAAGTGTTTCGTAGAGCTGTCGCTTATAGACCATAACCGTCTTGTATCATGATGAAATATCCTGATTAAGTAATTTTACTCAGTGATTGAGTAAAATTACTCAATGTGTTCTTGCCGCTTATGTTGGTTTATCGTCCAAATATAAAACAAGGCTTTGGCTTATTTTAGATTGCTAACCAGCCGTATCCTCCCGGTTAACAGCTCCTGCATCATCCCCTGCTTCAGCAGCCGGCTCTTGTCCCGCTTCTGCTCCAATGCGGTGATCTCGGTGTCCATAGCGGTGGGGATGGGCGGCGATGGCGGTTTGTTCGGGAATAAACGGAAGGACTACGGTGATGCTGGCTAGTGCTGTGGCACTGATATGTGCCACTGCATCACCCTGCCCTTTGCTCGCTTTTTGAGCGTTGACCGGGACTGTATTGCAGTAATAACCCATAAACATTGGATCAGCAGTGGTAATGCGAGGAATTACAATATAACCACCAGCATATGCCTCGCAGTCATCACTGAACGCGACACACTTACCAATTTCTTCCTTGGTTTCACCTGAACCTGCAAATAACAAATCGCCGTGTTTAAGCCTTGTCGCTGTTGCGGCTACCGCTGGAGAAATCCAAGAATTGAGCGACTTGATGTAGTCGTTATGGTGATGTAAATTTCACCATAGCGAACGCAGGAAAGACTGCCGCTCCTTGTCTCGTCCTTTTTTACTCCGTTCCCTTTCAAAAAGGTTCAAACATCCACCAACAGCTTCACCTCCCACTCCCCACTGACCCCGGCAGGCGACGTTTAGCGGTCAGCAGTTCCTGCATGGCAGCCTGTTTCATGTCGCGCGTCTTGGCGATTAGCTTGTCCAGCGACCCGATCAGGGCATCCACATCGGAGAGGGCGGTGGCGATGGCGCGTTGTTCGGGGAGAGGGGGGAGAGTAATATCCAAACTTCGAAACGTCTTGGTAGGTTGAGCAAAGCCGGGACACCAGTGTGCCCCCCTTACCTTCAAGCAATCGCTCTTTGATCCGGATCCGGAGTGAAAATAAAGAACGACCCATTGAGGTGTAACCGTATCCTTATCAAATCGAACTCGGAATTGACTTTGAGAAATTACATAACCTTCAAATGCCGAATCATCATTGATAAACTGCGCGAGGTAGTCCCTTACTTGTATCGCTATCTGGAGACCGATTAAAGCAAAAAGGCGATCCTCTTAACAAGGATCGCCTTTTGTCATAACGTACTGACCGCTTTAGATCAACTTTACCGCCGCCTCTGCAAATTGCAGCAGATAGGAAGGCACGATGCCGGGCACCAAGGAGCCAAGGCTGGAGATGACCAGAGCAAGTGCGATCGGAGCGGAAACAGAAACCCAACTGAACTCCTCTTCTGCCGGCTTCATGTACATGAAGACCATCACCCGCAGGTAGTAGTAGACCGAAGCGGCGCTGTTCAGCACACCGATCACGGCCAACCAGACGTACCCTGCCTCGACAGCACCGGAAAACAGATAGAACTTGCCGATAAAACCTGCTGTTGGCGGAATGCCGGCCAAGGAGAACAGGAACAGGGTCATGACAGCGGCCAGAGCCGGCCGTTTGTGACCCAGGCCGGCAAAGTCCTGCACATTACCGTTGGTCTCGCCTTGCTTGGCAACCAGGACCACGATGGCAAAAGCACCGATGTTCATGAAGGCGTAGGACAGCATGTAAAACAGGATACCGGCGGTGCCGGTGCTATTGGCGGCGGTAAAGCCGACCAGTGCGTAGCCAGCGTGGGCAATGGACGAGTAGGCCAGCATGCGCTTGATGTTGTCCTGACGAAGGGCGGTGATGTTACCGACGGTCATGGTCAACACAGCCAGGATCCAGAGCAGATCTGACCAATCAGCCTGCAGCGTGGGGAAGGCCACCAGGAACATGCGCAGGAAGGCGGCAAAACCGGCTGCCTTGGGGCCGGCAGACATCAGGGCGGTGATTGGAGTCGGGGTGCCTTCATAGACGTCCGGAGTCCACATGTGGAACGGAACAGCGGCGATCTTGAAGGCAAAACCGGTCAGAATCAACAGGGCACCGATCAGGAACATGGTGCTCGGCGCTTGCATCTGGGCGGCTGCAGTAGCAATCTTGGCAATCCGCGTCGTGCCGGTGGCTCCGTACACCAAGGCCATGCCGTAGAGCAGGAAGCCGGTAGAGAAGGCGCCCAGCAGGAAGTATTTCATGCCGGCTTCGTTGGATTTAACGTTGGCGCGGTTGAAGCCTGCCAGCACATACAATGAGATCGACATCAGCTCAAGGCCGAGGAAGATGGTCATCATATCGGTGCCGGAGGCCATCAACATCATGCCAACGGTGGTGAACAGCACCAGCGGATAAAGTTCACCGTGATTACAGCCTTCACGCTCCATGTACTGATCGCTGATCAGGACAGCCAAGCCGGCGGCAACCACGAAGATCACCTTGAAGAAGATCGCAAAGTTATCCAGCACCACTGAGCCGCTGAAGCTCTCGATGGTTTGTCCCCATCCGCTGGCTGCAGCGCAACCGGCAGCTACAAGGCCTGCCAGACTGAGCCAAGCCAGGTATCCCTTGGACTTGGAGGGCACGAAGACGTTAACCAGCAACAGCACCATAGCGACCACCGAAAGGATAACTTCCGGCATGATGGTGGCGAGGTTAATCGTCTGAAATAGTTGGGCTACATTGATTTCCATTGAACAGTCCTCCAGGAACGTTAACTCAGTTGGCTAGTGACCGGCCGGCTTTTCAGCAGCAGGCTGAACCAAAGCAGCTTCAGGCTGCACTGCTACAGGGGCGACAACCTTGGCGGTTGCCACCGGCTCAATGCGGGCCTTGGCAATCACCTTTTTGATTGACGGGGTCATCTTTTCAATGAACGGGTTCGGATACACACCCATCACAAAGATCAGTACAATCAGCGGGACCATAATGGCGATCTCACGCAGATTCAGGTCTTCCAGTACCTGGTTCTTGGGATTATCCAATTCACCAAACATGACGCGCTGGAACATCCAGAGCATGTAGACAGCGGCAAAGATGACGCCACTGGAGGCGATAACGGCCCACCAACGCAGGGAGCTTTCAAAAGCACCCACCAGGATCAAGAATTCACCGACGAAACCGTTGGTGCCGGGCAGACCCACCGACGACAACGTAACGATCATGAAGATGGTGGCAAAGATCGGCATCTGCTTGGAGAGACCGCCAAAATCGGTAATCAGACGGGTGTGGCGACGCTCATAAATAAAGCCGACGATAAGGAACAGCGCGCCGGTGGAGATACCGTGGTTCAGCATCTGCAGCATACCGCCGGTGACACCCTGCTCATTGAGAGCGAACACGCCCAGCATGACGAAACCAAGGTGAGCCACCGAGGAGTAAGCCACCAGTTTCTTGACATCCTCTTGCACCATGGCAACCAGTGCAGCGTAGATGATACCGATTACCGCCAGAGTCGCAATCAGCGGGGTAAACTGATGGGTTGCCTCAGGGAACAGCGGCATGGCGAAGCGAACATAACCGTAGGTACCCATCTTCAGCAGGATGGCAGCCAGGATAACGGAACCGGCAGTCGGCGCCTCGGTGTGGGCATCAGGCAACCAGGTATGCAGCGGGAACATCGGCACCTTGATGGCAAATGCGAAGGCAAAGGCCAGGAACAGCCAGGTCTGGGTTGCCGGATCAACCTTCAGATCAAAGAAGTGCAGCAGACTGAAATCGGTGATACCTGCCTTGGTACCCAGGAAGTACAGGTAGATCAGGGCGACCAGCATCAGCAGTGAACCGACCATGGTGTAGACAAAGAACTTAACCGCAGCGTAGATCCGGTTCTTGCCACCCCAGATACCGATCATGAAATACATCGGGATCAGCATCACTTCCCAGAAAATATAGAACAGGAACAGGTCGAGCGAGATGAACGCGCCAAGCATACCGGTTTCAAGCAGCAGCAGGCAGATCATGTACTCCTTCACCTTCTCTTCAACAGCGGTGTAGGTAGACAGCACCGCAATCGGCATGATGAAGGTGGTCAGGATCACCAGCCAGAGGCTGATGCCGTCAATACCAATGTTGTAGCGCATGGCGAACGGACCGGCAGCGATCCAGGGTACGTTCTCCACGAACTGATAGTCAGCAATGGTCTGGAAGCCGGTCAGGATCGGCAGCGAGACTACGAAGGTGGCGATCGTCGTCAACATCGCGACGCCGCGCAGGACACCTTTGCTCTCCTTGGGGATGAAGAGCAGCAGGAGCACCCCCAGGATCGGCAGAAAGGTCATTACGCTCAGAATGTTACTCATCGAATCTGCTCCTTTATACAGAATGCGAAACGGAACGTTACTTAAACAGATAGTAACCGACGATCACGACCACGCCGAAGGCCATGGTCCAAGCATAGTTGTAAATCTGGCCGGTCTGCAGGTAACGGGTGACGCCGCCAAAGGCCATCACTACGTGGGCAACGCCATTCACCAGGCCATCCACTACCAGCACGTCAAACCCTTTCCAGAGGAAATTACCCAGCGACTTACAGGGATTGACAATCATAAAGTCGTACAGTTCGTCGATGTACCACTTGTTGTACACAGCGCGGTGCAGTACCGGGAAGGCATTGGTGAATTTCTTGGGCAGTTCGGGGTTTACCAGGTACAACAGAGCAGCGATCGAGATACCGATCAGAGCGATCACCACTGAGAGGCCCATCAGACCCCACTCCAGGGCATGGCTGTGGTGGTGGTCGCTGTGCAGGTTTGCCTTCACATAGGCGTTGGCATTGGCAAATACCGGCTCCAGGTAATGCTCCAGGTAGTTGGGGATGCCGCCCACTACATCACCAATCAGCTTGGGCAGACCAATATAGCCCCCAACGATGGACAGCAGCGCCAGCACGATCAGCGGGATCACGATGACCATCGGCGACTCGTGCAGGTGCTTCTCAGCACCCTCCTTAATACGGCATTTGCCGAAGAAGGTCATAAAGACCAGACGGAACATGTAGAAGGCGGTCAGCAGGGCAGCACAGGCGCCCATACCCCACAACAGCATATTCAGGCTGCCATGCAGCGGGTTGGCAAAGGCCTGCCACAGGATTTCATCCTTGGAGAAGAATCCGGCAAAACCAGGGATACCGGCAATGGCGATGGTGGCGACCAGGAAGGTCATAAAGGTCAGCGGCATATGCTTCTTGAGGCCACCCATGTTACGCATATCTTGGGCATCATCGTGTGAATGAATGTGATGCAGTGCGCCGTGCATGGAGTGGATAACCGCACCGGAACCAAGGAACAGACAGGCCTTGAAGAAGGCGTGGGTCATCAGGTGGAAGATACCGGCAGTAAAGGCGCCAACACCCATGGCCAGGAACATGTAGCCCAGCTGGGATACAGTGGAGTAGGCCAGCACGCGCTTGATGTCGTTCTGGGCCGTTCCGATAGTAGCGGCGAAAAGGGCGGTACAACCACCGATTACGGCGACCACCATCATGGTCTCCGGGGAGCGGATAAACAGGTAGCTCATCCGGCCGATCATGTAGACACCGGCAGTAACCATGGTGGCAGCGTGGATCAGGGCGGAAACCGGAGTCGGACCTTCCATGGCGTCGGGCAACCAGGTGTAGAGCGGAATCTGAGCCGATTTACCGGTGGCGCCCAGGAAGAAGCAGAGCGTAATGACCGTAACAATGCCGCCGGTAGGCAGCAGATGGGCATTGGCAGCCATTTCGGTAAATTGGATAGTCCAGACATTGTGGGTTTGGCCCATGAACCAGAACAGCGTAAAGGTACCCAGCAGGAAGCCGAAGTCACCGACCCGGTTCATCACAAAGGCCTTCTTGCCGGCGTCACCGGCGGACTTCTTGTGGAAGTAGTAGCCGATCAGCAGGTAGGAGCAGAGACCGACGCCTTCCCAACCGACGAACATCAGCAACAGGTTGTTGCCCATCACCAGCAGCAGCATGGAGAATACGAACAGGTTCAGGTAGGCAAAGAACCGGTAGAAACCTTCCTCGCCATGCATGTAGCCGATGGAATACACATGGATCAAGAAACCGATACCGGTCACCACCAGCAGCATCAAGCAGGACAGCGGATCAATCAGGAAGGCGATGTCGGCATTAAAGTTACCGGCGGTCATCCAGGTGAAGATCTTGACGTTGACCACCCGCTCCTCTGCAGGGAGACCGATCAACTTGAGGAAGGTCATGACGGATACTATGAACGAGCAGAGTACCGCAAAGGCGCCAATCGAGCCAATGACTGTCTCATTCTTGATCTTCTTACCCAGCAAACCGTTGATCAGGAATCCGATCAGGGGAAACAGGGGTATCAGCCACACGTTGTCGAACATTGAGCTACTCCTTTATTCAATTCGTCTTATCACGTATCGGTTCAATAGACTGCGGCGAGCAGCCGTAACTACCACTTCATCAGGTTGGCATCGTCAATGTCAATCGACTCGCGATTGTTGAAGAACGAGATAAACAAGGCCAGACCGACAGCAGCCTCAGCAGCCGCCACGGTCATGATGAAGAACACGAACACCTGTCCATCGAGGTTGCCCAGATGACGAGAAAGGGCGACAAAGGAGAGGTTTACCGCGTTGAGCATCATTTCAATGCACATGAACACCACGATAGCGTTTTTACGGGTCAGGACCCCGATGGTGCCGATAGAAAACAGTACGGCGCTGACAAGCAGGTAATTGTTCAGGTTATCCATTATCATGCCACCTCTAGGAAAGTTTTTTCTTGGCGAGTATGACAGCGCCCACCATGGCAGCCAGCAGAAGGATCGAGGTGACCTCGAACGGCAACAGGAACTCGGTGAACATCACCGTACCGATCAGCTCGGTGTGGCCGATCTGCGCAATCATCTCAGGGGTGATCGGGCCAGTCGGGGCTGAAACATTACCCTTGATGATGAACAGGCCGGCCAACAGCAGGGTGACTATGCCGATTACACTGCCGAGTACGATCTGGTGTGTATGCTTCTTGTTGGCATCCACCCGTATATTGAGCAGCATGATGGTGAACACGATCAGGACCATGATGGCGCCGGCATAGACAATGATCTGGATGGCGGCCATGAACGGAGCGTCCAGCATGGCATAGTAGGTCGCCAGGCAGAAGAAAGTCAGCACCAGGGAGAGCGCACTGTTGATCGGGTTCTTGCAGGTGACGACCAGCAGGGCCGACACAACGGCCACGATGGTGACAATGGCGAAGAAGACAGATGTGATATCCATGTACTGCGCTCCTTTATTTCTTTTCTAAAAGTCGTTCCTTGGTGAAGACAAAATCTTCGCGGCGGTAGTTGGCCAGCTCAAACTCGCCGGTCATCTTGAGCGCATCCACCGGGCAGGCTTCAACACAATAACCGCAGAAGATACAACGCAGCATGTCGATCTCATACTTTGCTGCAAACTTGTCGTGATTGGCATCCTCTCCCGCCTCAACGGTGATGCACTTGGCAGGGCAGACCGTCGGACAAAGATAACATGCCACACACTTGGCCTTGTTATGGGACACCTTAAGGGCGTGCAGACCGCGGAACCGCTCGGCAACCTTGGGACGCTCATCAGGATACATGAGAGTAACCGGTTTTTTGAACAGATGCCCAAAGGTGATCTTCATTCCTTGAATGATCGGTGTAAACGGATTCGGCATAACGTATTCCTTTATTGATCCTGTCGTTCTTTGTTAGGTCAGAATTTTCTGGACAGCCTACATCCCGAAGAAGTCACTAAACGTGTAGAACCCGAAATACCCTGCAATGGCAGTGATCGCGATAATTGCCAGGGTTGCCGGCAGCATGACCTTCCAGCCCAGCGCCATCAACTGGTCATAACGATACCGCGGCAGCGTGGCGCGAATCCACATGGCCACAAACATCAGGAAGTAAACCTTAGCAACAAAGTACACCGGAGAAAGCAGGGGGAACGTGGAGACAAACGGACCGTCCCAGCCACCAAGGAACATGGTTACCATCAAAGCGCTTACCGTAACCATGTTGGCGTACTCAGCCATGAAAAACATGGCATACTTCATGGATGAGTATTCGGTACAGAAACCAGAGACAAGTTCGGTCTCTGCCTCAGGAAGGTCAAACGGAACCCGGTTGATCTCAGCCAGGGTCGCCACATAGAAGATCATACCGGCAACAAAGGTCATCGGGCTGTTCCAGATGAACCACTTCATGCCGACCTGTGCGTTAACGATCTCCTGCAGCGAAAGAGAGCCAACCAGCATAAAGACCGGAATGATGGCGAGGCCGGCTGCCAGCTCGTACGAAACCATTTGAGCGGAAGCCCGGAGGCCACCCAGCAGTGAATACTTGCTGTTGGAGGCCCAGCCGGCAAGCACAATGCCATACACACCCAGTGACGACATGGCTAACACGTAGAGCATGCCGACGTTGATATCTATGACCTTGCCAACCCCGGCATCATAGTAGCCAACGATTTGCAGCGGGACGTCATAGCCGAAGACAGTGATCGTGGTGCCGAACGGTATCACGGCAAAGGTAATAAAGGCAGGTACCAAGGCGATCAGCGGCGCCAACAAAAAGGCGAATTTATTCGATTCTGCAGGAATTATCTCTTCTTTGAAGAAGAGCTTCAAACCGTCAGCAATCGGCTGCAAAAGACCCTTGGGACCAGTGCGGTTCGGTCCGATACGCACCTGCATGAAACCGATAATCTTGCGCTCAGCGTAGGTCGCATAAGCTACGGTCAGCAGCACGAACAAAAATGCAACCAGCACCTTCGCAACCATGGCGATGTAATAGTACAGCGGCAGTCCAAGAATTACGATGTCCATCGGTTCCTCTTTCCTTCTCTGGTAGCGTTAAGAGTCCAGTATCTCGTTACTTCGAAACAGTTACGCCGGTCACCGTGGCGCCAGACCACACTTGATTGATCGCAAAGTGGTAGGGTGCGAAGGCAACACCTTCAGCCATCCGCAGACTGATTCGTGCCTTCAGCTTGACGCTGCCACTGGTGGAAGCGACATTCACCTCATCACCATCTGCAATCTTCATCCGGTTAGCATCGGCAGAGGAGAGCTCGATATAGCCCTCTGGGCAGGCAGCCACCGTGCCCTCACCATACAGCGACATGGTGCCGCAGTGGTAGAGGGCAGCGCCGGTCAGCAGTGCTATCTTACCCGACTCCAACTGCGCGTCAGCAGCCACAGGCAGTACAAGTGCAGGCTTTACCTCCACCGGGGCAAAGACGCCATCAGCTGCAAGTGCGGCATAGTCGATGCCGGCGTAAGCCGGGATCTGGGCAAACACCTCAGCGGGTGTTGCCGGAGCCTGACCGCCCAGAGCACGAATCAGATCACCATAGACAGCAAACTCGGTGCGGCTCTGGCCAACGGCAGAGATTGCAGGCAGTACCTTCTGCACACGACGATCGGTGGCGGTAAAGGTACCTTCTTTCTCCGCGTAGGAGCAGACCGGCAGGACCACATCAGCCAGTTGCGCCGTCTCGGTCAGGAACAGGTCAGCCACAACCACAAACTCGGCCTTGTCCAGTGCGCTCGTGACCTGGGCCTGATCAGGATAAGAGACAACCGGGTTTTCACCCGCAATCAACAGGGTCTTGATGCTGCCATCGGAACAGCCAGCCAGGATCTGCTGAGCATTCTTGCCGCCAGCAGCCGGCACAAAGCCGGTATCAACCGCGCCCTGGCTGTTGTTCTTCTCCTGCAACACCAGCAAGCCTGAGCCTTCCTTGCCGAGCTTGCCTCCCAAAATAGCCAGGTTGGCAGCGGCATGGGCCAGCTGGGCATCATGAGCCGGATAAGCCAAACCGACCGGGAACAGGATCAGTGCCTTATCAGCTGCAGCATAAGCGCGGGCCAGATCCTTAAGAGCATCAACGGAAACGCCACACTGGCCAGCCACCTGCTCTGGGCTAAAAGCCCCCAGACCGGCAACCAACTCGGCGTAACCAGCAACCGAGACCGCCGAGGCAGCCAAATTTTCATCAATCAGCACCTTGGCAAGGGCGTTCAATAAAGCGACCTCACTGCCAGGCTTGTGGATCAAAGTGGTGGCATTGGGCAGCTTGGCAAGTTTGCCCCGCTTGTCAGACACAATCTGCAGCTTGGCGCCTTTATTCTTAACCGCCATATTGATCTCGAAACCAACCACCGGGTGGGTCTCATAGGCATCGCTCTTGATGACCAGCAGCAGATCGCTTTTCTGGATGTCGAGGATTGATGAAGGTGCAGCAGCCACACCGAAGCTCTTGGCCAGACCCTCGGTCAGGGCAGCGTGGCCATAACCGGCTGAATGGTCGATGTTTGCGCTGCCGACCTGTTGCGTCATCAACTGCTTGAGCAACGCAAGCTCCTCGTTGGTCATGCGCGGGGTGGCAAGGGCTGCTGCTGCGTTACCGGCACCCTTCAACTTGGATGCTACCAGCGACAGCGCCTCATCCCAACCAGCAGCAACCAGCTGACCGTTTTTGCGGATCAGGGGCGTGGTCAGACGCTTTTCAGAAGAGATAAACTGATAGCCAAAGCGACCACGGACACAGAGTTGACCGTTGTGGAACCCTTGGTTTTCATCGTAGATCGTGGTCAGGACCTTGTTGTCCTTGACCCCCAAGGTCACACTGCAGCCAGTGCCACAGTAGCCGCAGACCGATTGTTTCTTCTGCAGAGCCCAAAAACGGGACTTAAACTTGAAGGGACGGGCCAACAGAGCCCCAACCGGGCAGACCGAGATACAGGAACCGCAGAACTCGCAGCTCAAGGGGCCGTCGAACTCGGTGCCGATCTTGGTCTCAATGCCACGGTTAATGAAGGTCAGCGCCCCGCGGGATACGATCTCATCACAGATACGCACACACTTGCCGCACAGTACGCAACGATTCTGGTCGCGCTCGATCAGCGGGTTGTTGTAGTCGATCTGGTGGTGAAACTTCTCATCACTCAGCCGGTTAACGTTGACCTTGTGGTCATAGGCCAGATTTTGCAATTCGCAGTCGCCACCCTTGTCACAGACCGGACAGTCCAGCGGGTGATTGAGTAACAGCAACTCAAGAACGAGCTTGCGGGCCTTCTCTACCGGAGGGGTGCTGGTGCGCACAATCATCCCTTCGGTTACCGGTGTGGTGCAGGCAGGAATCAGGCGACCCTTCATCTGCTCCACCTCAACCAGACACATCCGGCAGGCGCCGAACGGCTTCAGCTTTTTGTCGTGGCAGAGAATCGGAATGCTGATACCGGCAGCTTTGGCGGCATCATAAATGGTTGCATCTTTTGCAACCTGAACCTGCTTGTCGTCTATCGTCAGAGTGACCATCAAAGACCTCGATTGCTGGAGTTTACGTGGGTACCGTGACTACTCAATCGCCATGAAACGACAGGCGTCATAACAGGACTTACACTTGGTGCATTTTGCCTTGTCCAGGTAGGCAATCTGCCCTTTTTCCCAGACAATGGCATCGACCGGACAGGCCTTTTTACAGGCACCGCACTTAACACACTTGTCTTCAACCACCTGCCACAGCAGAAGTTCCTTACAGCTGTTGGAGGGGCAGCGTTTGGCGGTGATGTGCGCCTCATACTCGTCACGGAAGTAACGGATCGTGGAAAGCACCGGGTTGGGAGCTGTCTGGCCGAGACCACACAACGAGGCCTGCTTGATGGTGGTGCCCAGGTCGATCAGGGTCTCAATATCCCCATCACGGCCATTACCTTCAGTAATCCGGATCAAAATGTCGAGCATCGCCTTGAGGCCGATCCGGCAGGGAACGCACTTGCCGCAGGACTCCATCCGGGTAAAGGTCAGGAAGAACTTGGAGACGTCCACCATGCAGGTGGTCTCGTCCATGACCACCAGACCGCCGGAACCCATCATGGCACCGGCCTTGATCAAGGAATCGTAGTCAACCGGTGTGTCCAGAATCTCGGCCGGGATACAACCGCCGGAAGGACCACCGGCCTGCACAGCCTTGAACTTACGGTTGTTGATGATACCGCCGCAGACGTCGTAGATAACCGATCGGACGGTCATACCGGCCGGGACTTCTACCAGACCGGTGTGTTTAACCTTACCGGTGACCGCAAAGATCTTGGTGCCCTTGGTGGTGTCGGTACCGATGGCGGCATACCAGTCAGCGCCGTTATTGATGATATGGCGAACGTTGGCAAAGGTCTCGACGTTGTTGATGTTGGAGGGATTCTGCCACAGACCTTTAACCGCAGGGAACGGCGGACGGGGGCGGGGCATGCCGCGCTCACCCTCGATGGATGCCATCAGCGCCGTCTCTTCACCGCAGACGAACGCACCGGCCCCCTTCTTGATCCGCATGTCGTATTCGAAACCGAGTCCCATGCAGTTCTTGCCCAGGTAGCCCTTTTCGTAACAGGTGTCGATCGCCTTTTGAAGACGCTCGATGGCCAACGGATACTCGGCACGGACATATACATAGCCGAACTGGGCGCCGATGGCATACCCGGCAATCATCATACCTTCGATGATGCAGTAGGGGTCACCTTCCAGAATCGAGCGGTCCATAAAGGCACCGGGGTCGCCCTCGTCGGCGTTACAGATGATGTACTTGTGGTGACCAGGGGAGGCCGCACAAAAAGACCATTTCATACCGGTGGGAAAGCCACCGCCCCCACGACCGCGCAGACCGGATTTTTTGACCTCTTCGATCACCTCGGCGGGCTTCATCTGCTTGATACATTTTTCAATGGCTTTAAAGCCGTCCTGTGCCAGGTAGGCATCAAGTGACTCGGCATCGATGTGGCCACAGCCAGACATAACAATCCGGCGTTGTGCGTCAACGAACTGGTTGTAATAGGGTTTTGCCTTGCGCTTCTCAAGCGGCTCACCCTTTAAAATGTGCTCCTCAACCAGGTTGGCAACCTCTTCAGGCTGCACAAAATCGTAGGTAGTGCAACCCTTGTCGTCAACGATGTCAACCAGCACGTCGTTGGCGCAGAGACCGCGGCAACCGGTCTTGATGATATCACAACGCTTGCCGACCGTTGCAGTGATCCCCTTTTCGGCGATCACCCGATTGAACTCGGCCTCCACCTTCTTGGCTCCGGCGGAGATGCCACCTGTTCCCTGGCAGATCAGTATCTTGATAGCTTCAGCCATGTGTTCTGTCCCCTGACGAACGTCCCCTGGTTAGAGCGGGAGCGAAGAATATTCCTTGATGATCTCATCAACCTTCTGCACGGTCATCTTGCCATAGGTCTCATCATTGACCATTGCCAGCGGCGCCATGCCGCAGGCGCCAAGACAGGCAACCAGTTCGAAGGTAAAACGCTTGTCAGCACTTGTTTCTGCATGGCCGATACCGATCCGCTCAAAGAACGTCTCACGTATCCGCTCTGCACCAAGAACGTGACAGGCAGTCCCCATACAGACCCGGATAATATACTTGCCACGGGGCTTCAGGTGGAACTGGGCATAAAAGGTCAATACGCCATAGATCTGGCTGGGGTAGACATTCAGTCGCTCGGCCACCAACGCCACTGCGTCCTTAGAAATATACCCATAGGCGTCTTGGATCCCTTGCAGCACGGGCATCAGGTTGCCGGGGATATCTTTGTATTTGTCGATAACCTCTTCTGCAAGAGCTGGATCAAAAACAGTCTCTTCCATTTCGGCTTCTTGTGCGACAGCAACCGCTTCACTCATCGGCGGCGTCTCCTTTTCCGGTCTCAGGTTAGCGGTCGATCTCGCCCAGTACGATATCCAAGGTTCCGATCACAGCGACCAGGTCGGCAATCATGCTGCCTTTAGACATCTTCTCAATGGCCTGCAGGTTGACGAATGATGGCGGACGGACTCTCATCCGGTAGGGCTTGGAAGTCCCATCACTGACGATGTAGTAGCCCAGTTCTCCCTTGGGCGCCTCGACGCCCATATAGACCTCGCCCTCAGGAACCGGATACCCCTCGCTGGCGATCTTGAAGTGATGGATCAGACCTTCAATGGAGTTGTAGACCGAATCCTTGGGGGGATAGCAGACCTGCGGAGCATCGGCCAACACAGGACCAGGCTTGAGCCGATCGAGAGCCTGGTTGACGATCTTGCAGGCCTCACGCATCTCAACCAAACGCACCTTATAACGATCGTAGGTGTCGCAGTTCTCACCGGTCGGCACCTGGAACTGATAGTTCTCGTAACCGGCGTAGGGGATATCGCGACGCAGGTCAAAATCGACCCCGGAACCACGCAGCGCAGGACCGGTAATGCCGATATCAGTGGCATCCTCTGCCGAAATAACGCCATTGCCGATGGTACGCTTGCGCCAGATCGGGTTATTGGTTAAAAGCCCTTCATAGGTGTCCAGATAACCCGGCATCACCGCCATGAAATCGCGGACCTTTTTCTCAAACTCAGGCGGTACATCCTGACTGAGACCGCCAGCCCTGAAGAAGTTGGAGGTCATGCGGGCACCGGAGATCAGTTCATAGATCTCCATTATCGTCTCACGCTCACGGAAGGCATAGATAAAGACCGTCATGGCACCGATATCCAGTGCATGACAAGCCAGCCAGACCAGGTGCGACTGCAGGCGGGCCAGTTCAGCCATAATGATTCTGACGGTCTGAGCACGTTCAGGAACATCAATGCCCAGCAGTTTTTCGACAGCCAGTATATAGCCCAGATTGTTGCTCATCGGGGCGAGGTAGTCCAGACGGTCGGTCAGCGGCAAGGTTTGATGATAGGTGCGGTACTCGGACAGCTTTTCAACCCCGCGGTGCAGGTAACCGATATCCGGATCAATCTTCTGGATGGTTTCGCCGTCCAGCTCGATCAGCATACGCAAAACACCGTGGGTACTGGGGTGTTGCGGACCCATGTTAATTGTCATTATTTCATTAGCCATGTATAGCCTCGTCTGCTCGTAAAGTTCGTTACGTTGTTATCAGGAAAGGCGACCCTTGTACGGCTCACGATCAGGCCCTTGCAGCGGGTAGTCCTTACGCAACGGATGCCCGACCCAGTCAGGGGTCATCAGGATACGGCGCAGGTCGGGGTGCTTGTCAAAGGTGATGCCGAACAGATCGAACACTTCGCGCTCGAGCCAGTTGGCCGAGGCAAAGGCCTGCGTTGCGCTCTCGATACGGCAATCCGACTCACTGACCGGGGCCTTGATCCTGATGCGATCCTTGTTGGGCACAGAGGTCAACTGATAGACCATCATAAAACGATCTTCCAGTTTGCCCAGGTAGTCGACCGCGGTAACATCGGTTAGCATGTTGAAGGCGCACTCCTTCTTCAGGAAGGCCAACACTGCGACTATCTCTTCCTTCTTGACCGTGACGATCCAGTCACCACGGTCTTCCTTGACCTCCAGGATGGAGGCGGCGAACTTGCCTTGCAGCTTTTCAACGGCGCGATTTGTGTCTGCCATAGCGTCAGAACCTTTTCAGTAGTTATGAATTAGTAGCAACCGAATCAATCAGACCGTAGAGACCCGATCACCCAGGCCAAACGCCGAGCCGAACGAGTTGGCCTCGCCCATGATCTTGTCCTGCAGCTTTGTCAGACCAAACAGCAAGGCCTCGGGACGCGGGGGGCACCCTGGAATGTAGACATCAACCGGCAGCGCCTCGTCAATGCCCTGCACCACGCTATAGGTATCAAAAATGCCGCCCGAACAGGCGCAGGCACCCATGGCAACAACCCATTTCGGTTCCGGCATCTGCTCATACACGTTCTTGATGACCGGCAGCATCTTCTTGGTGACCGTGCCGGCAATAATGATACAGTCAGCCTGACGCGGTGAAGCCCGGAAAATGATACCGAAACGGTCAAGGTCGTTGTGGGATGCGCCAGTTGCCATCATTTCGATGGCGCAGCAGGCCAGACCAAAGGTCATCGGCCAGATGGACGACTTGCGGGTCCAGTTGACCAGCTTGTCAAGGGACGTAACGGTGACGTTACCACCGAGCGACTGATTTACTCCCATTCCAGTGCTCCTTTTTTCCAGACATAGATATAACCGACAAAGAGAATCACAATGAACAGCCCCATCTCCACCAGACCAAACAGGCCGAGCTTCTTGTAGAGAATGGCCCAGGGGTAGAGAAAGACTGCTTCAATATCGAAAAGAATAAATAGCATGGCGATCAGATAAAACTTGATCGAAAACCGCTCACGTGCCGTACCGATCGGCTCACAACCGCACTCGTAGGGCGCAACCTTGACCGGCGTGACCTTTTTTTCGCCAATCAAAGAGGAAAACACCACTGAGCCGAGACCGAAAGCAATCGCCACGCCCAGCAGAACGAGGATGGGTAGATAGATTCCAAGCATGCGTTACAACCTCCCCAATCGATAAATCAAGTAGTTACAAAGTATACTGTATACAAAACGACCCAAACCTATTTCATTTGACTCTCGATTGTCAAGCACTTTTTCCCTCTTTTTTTTCGCTATTGGCACTGCCTTCAAATCGGTTTCGCCGCCTGCTGATCTCATCTTGACATTCTGCAGTTCAGTGTTGGTGTGCAACGCGACAGAGAAGCGATTGACAAAGCGCGCACACACCGTTACAAACATAACGCCTTGACACTTCCCGGGAGGTCGTTTTCCATGCTCCATACTCGCTCCAGCACCCTTTTCAATCGTGCCAAACAGATCATCCCGGGCGGCGTTAACAGCCCGGTACGAGCCTTCAAATCGGTGGGCGGCGACCCGCTGTTCATCAAAAAGGCATCGGGAAATCGTATTTTTGACGAAGACGGCAACAGCTATATTGATTACGTCGGTTCCTGGGGACCGATGATCCTGGGGCACTGCCACCCCCAGGTCGTGGCGGCGGTCAAGCAATGCATGGAAAACGGCTCCAGCTTCGGCGCGCCCACTGAACTCGAGATCACCTTGGCACAGATGGTGATTGACGCCGTCCCCTCCATTGAGATGGTGCGCATGGTCAGCTCCGGCACCGAGGCCACCATGAGCGCCATCCGCGTGGCACGCGGCTACACGGGGCGCGATAAAATTCTCAAATTCTCCGGTTGCTACCACGGTCATGCCGACGCGCTGTTGGTTAAAGCAGGCTCCGGCGCCGCCACCTTCGGCGTACCGGACTCACCCGGCGTGCCGGCCGATTTTGCCAAGCACACCCTGACCGCGGAGTACAACAGCCTCGACTCGGTCAAAAAACTGATTGCAGACAACAAAGACCAGGTTGCCTGCATCATCCTTGAACCGGTGGCCGGCAACATGGGCACGGTCCCCCCTCGTCCCGGCTTCCTGGAAGGGCTGCGGGAGTTGTGCACCAATCAGGGGATTATACTGATCTTTGACGAAGTCATGTCCGGCTTTCGCGTTGCCTACGGCGGCGCGCAACAACTGTACGGCGTGACTCCCGACATGACCACCCTGGGCAAGATCATCGGCGGCGGCCTGCCGGTGGGCGCCTTCGGCGGCAAGCGCGACATCATGGAAAAACTCTCTCCTTCAGGCGGCATCTACCAGGCCGGCACCCTGTCCGGTAACCCGCTGGCCATGACCGCCGGCATTGAAACCCTCAAGCTGCTCCAACAACCCGGGTTCTATCAGCAGCTTGAGGAGAAAAGCGCGGCCCTGTCTGAAGGCATCAGCCAGGCGGCCAAGGCCGCGGGCTACCCGATCTACAGCGCCCGTGTCGGCAGCATGTTCTGCACCTTCTTCACCAAGGCCGAGGTCTTCGACTGGCCCACGGCATCGGCATGCGACACCCAGGCATTTGCCACCTACTTCAAGGCCATGCTTAACGAAGGGATCTATCTGGCACCCTCACAGTTTGAAACCGCCTTCATGTCAATCAGCCACAGCCAGGCAGAGATCGACGCCACCATCGCAGCTGCGGCAAAAAGCTTCAAACTGCTCACCTAGACGACGAAGTGATTGACAGCGGTTACAACCATATGGTATGAAGCACAGGTTTTGTTCACAATCCCGCCAAGATGGAGGTCAACGTGGGTGCATTTCGTGACCTTTTCCGCAGTGCGGGGTTGGCTTCCAGCATGGGCCTGTCGGTGGTCATCGCCATTGCCATCGGCGTCTGGTTCGGCCTGACCCTGGACCGCTGGCTGGGTACGGCCCCCTGGTTTTTCTATCTATTCATGTTTATCGGCATCGCCGCCGGCTTCAGAAACATCCACCTGATCGCAGGCCGTGAACTGCGCAAGAGCAGCGACGATGAAAACGGATAACCCGGCCACGCTGTTAATTGTTGGCAGCCTTGTGCTGTTGGTGCTTCTGGCCGGCATCAGTTTTTTTGCATTCAGTATCGCTGTTGCGGTCAGCGCCACGGCAGGCGGCGTCATCGCCATTGTCAATCTGCTCTGGCAGCGACGTGCCCTGCGTAGTTTGCTGGCCCTGACCCCAGCCGAACGCCCGGTTGCATCAGCCATGGTCCGTTTCCTGATCAGAATCTCGCTGACGGCGTTGGCGTTGTACCTGATCATCACCTCCCGCTGGTTTTCCGTCTGGGGGTTGTTGGCCGGGTTGTCGGTGACGGTGTTGTGTCTATTCGGTCTTACGCTATACGTTGCCATACAGACGAAGGAGAATGAGTCATGATCCACCCCCTGATCTTCCTTGATTTCTTCCGCAAGCTCCTGGAGCCGCTGCATATCGGTGGTGCTGCGGTATATGCCATCGCCTACACCTGGCTGATCATCATCGCCCTGCTGATCATTTCATTGCTGGCTACCCGCACCATCCGCGAGGTGCCTAAAGGCCTGCAAAATTTCATGGAGATCATCGTGGACGGCATCGAGAACATGATCGCCGAATCGATGGGTGAAAAAGGGCGTCCCTTCTTCCCGTTGATTGCCACCCTGGCCCTGTTCATCCTGGTATCCAACCTGATCGGCCTGATCCCCGGCTTCTTCCCGCCGACCGCCAACATCAACACCACAGCAGCTTGCGCTGTGGTGGTATTTGTGGCCACCCACGTAGTTGGTGTTCGTCACCATGGTTTTCACTATGTACATCACTTCATGGGACCGATCATCTGGCTGGCTCCACTGATGTTCTTCATCGAAGTGATCGGCCACCTGTCCCGGGTACTGTCGCTGACGCTGCGTCTGTTCGGCAACATGCAGGGCCACGAACTGGTGTTGATGATCTTTTTTACCCTGGGCGCCAAGTACTATCTGCCCCTGGCCCCGCTGCCGATGATGCTGATGGGCATCCTGGTCTCCTTTATCCAGGCCTTCGTCTTCATGCTGCTGGCCATGATCTACATTCAAGGCTCCCTTGAGGAAGCTCATTAATTTATCACTCCTATACCGTTTAGGAGCACACACCACACGGAGGTAGTACGATGGAATTCTTCACTATGTGTATGCTGGCAGCTGGTTTTGGTATGGCAATCGGTGCATTCGGTACCGGCATCGGTCAAGGTCTGGCTGTGAGCCGCGCCGTAGAAGGCGTTTCCCGCAACCCCGGCGCTTCCGGTAAAATCATGACCATCATGCTGATCGGTCTGGCCATGATCGAGTCCCTGGCAATCTACGTTCTGGTTGTCTGCCTGATCATCCTGTTTGCCAACCCCTATGCAAAGGTTGCCGAAGAGGCCCTGAAGCTGGTGGTCAAGTAAGCAACCGTTTAGTAGCTAAACAACAAAAAAGGCGACCGATATGCGGTCGCCTTTTTTGTTGTTTCCACCAAGGGTGCATTAACTCACTTTGGCGCTTCATCCAGGGAAGTCACTACCACTGCAGAGGGTTCACTGGAGAGCAGCAGCTCATCCCAACGCCTGACCAGCATCCGTACTACATAACGATAGCGTGTCCCCGGCTGTACGTTTTGATCGAGATAGCGGTTCGTTCCCAGGATGGTTGCCAACGGCTGGAAAGGCAGTTCCTCATCAGCGGCGGCACGGTAGATCGCGTAGCCTACCAACTCGGCGTTGTCGGGCACCTCTCCCTGCATCTCAAGCAAAATCACCCCACCATGCTGAATTGCGGCATTGACCAATGGCGCAGGCGGTGCCGAGCAGACCTGGACCTGGACCGTTTCAGCAGCTGCTCCGGCTTCTCCGTCGACTCCCACCGCCTTCATCCGGTACTGATAGCGCTTACCCTGCTGCACATCGCTGTCCAGCAACACCAACCGCTTGCCGAACTTGCGGGCCGGGTCGGGAAATTCAGGGTCAATCCGCAGCGGCGGTTGATAATCCCGAGGACAACTCCCGCACTCGCCAACCTCATCAGGCTTCAGCTCACGACGCTGCACCTCGATTATAAACGACGACTGCAGCCCCCGTCCGCGCAGGTCGCGACCCGGCAGGTTAAAAGAAAGCTGCAGGCTGCCGCCACGTTGCTCCAGCTGCACCGCCTGTGGCGCCTCGGGCACCAGCAGGTCCGGATAGACCAGCGGCCCCTTTTTGCCGCACCCGCTTAAGGCAAGCAGGCCGGCCACGGCCAGACCGACAGGGAGTCGTAATGCTGGTTGCATGCTATTTCCCCTCACGGCTGCAGCGGATCTCCGCCTCAACCCGCCGACGGGCGGTGCCGCCGATGACGTCCCGGGCATTCACGCTGGCCTCGACCGTAATGACATTGAAGATGTCGTCACTGAAATGGGGGGAAAACAGCTGCCATTCTGCCAGCGAGAGGTCGGTAATATCCATCTCGTTTTCGACACAGTAGGCCACCGCCTTGCCCACCGCCTCGTGGGCATCGCGGAACGGCAGTCCTTTGCGCACCAGATAATCGGCAACGTCGGTGGCGGTTGAGAATCCCTGGCCTGCCGCCTTGGCCATGGCAGCGGCATTGACCCGCATCTCTTTCACCATGTCACCGAAGATCTTCAGGCTGCCCTTGACGGTATCGATGGTATCAAACAACGGCTCCTTGTCTTCCTGCATATCCTTGTTGTAGGCCAATGGCAGCGCCTTCATCACGGTCAAAAGCGCCATCAGGTTACCGTATACCCGTCCGGTCTTGCCCCGCACCAGCTCAGGCACGTCCGGGTTTTTCTTCTGGGGCATGATGGATGAGCCGGTGCAGAAACCATCAGACAGCTCCACAAAACGGAAGGCGCTGGTGGACCAGAGGATCAGCTCTTCGGAAAAACGGGACAGATGCATCATCAAAATCGAGGACGCTGCCAGGAATTCAATCGCAAAGTCGCGATCAGAAACCGAATCGAGCGAGTTGCGGGTCACGGTTGGAAAATCCAGTTGTTCGGCAACATACTCACGGTCGATCAGAAAGGTGGTGCCTGCCAGGGCACCGGCCCCCAGCGGCATGACATTGACCCGTTTGAAACAGTCATCCATACGGGCCTTGTCCCGCTTGAACATCTCGACGTAGGCCAGCAGATGGTGTGAAAACAGGATCGGCTGGGCAGACTGCAGATGGGTGAAACCAGGCATGATCACATCAAGATTGGCCGCGGCCTGCTCGAGCAGCGCATCGATCAGCATCTCCAGGTAGGCGGTGATCTCCACGATCTCATCCCGCAGATAGAGCCGGATATCCAGTGCCACCTGGTCGTTGCGGGAACGACCGGTGTGCAGCCGCTTGCCGGCCTCACCGATCCGTTGCGACAGACGGGCCTCGATATTCATATGAATATCTTCCAGGCTGATGGAAAAATCGAACGTACCGGCCTCAATCTGCTCAAGGATATCCTTCAGCCCCTGGACGATCGACTCCACGTCCTGCTGCGGGATGATTCCCTGGCGGCCCAACATCCGGGCGTGGGCCATTGAGCCGCGTATATCCTGGTGATAGAGACGTTTATCGAACTCGATCGACGCGGTGAACTCTTCTACGAACTTGTCGGTGGGCTGGGTAAACCGACCTCCCCAAAGTTTATCGTGGGACATGACCCTCTACTCCTTCTTTGAATGCTTGAGGTTCTTCAGCCAGCCAGTAACCTTCGGTCGGCTCTGCAGCGGGAATCTTCTCCCAACCGCCGTCTGCACTGCGCGCCATGATGCTATGCACCTTGAGCGGCACCCGAGAGCTGCGCGGGTCGAGTTCATGGTGCAGCGGCAGGTTAAAATACAACAATCGGGTGCCGCTGCCGAACCTGAGCCGGCAGACCGGCGCATGATCAAAGGTGTCCGTGCGAAATTCGCTGAACTGGACCTGTGCCAACCGGTGACGTCGGTTGATCACCACTGCTGCGTGCCCAAACCCCTGTGATACGGTTGTACCGTCAACCATGGTCTCGCCGGAGCTGTTACCGAAGACCGTCACCGTTTCACGCACACCGGGCAGATCCTCCAAATACTCGCCGTAAAAACCGCAGACAACATCACGGTAGGCCGAATGATCCGGCTTTGGCGTACACTGGATCACAAATAGCGCGTCCAGCCCCTGGCGGGTGTTGAAGTAGAGCTGATTGGCGTGATCGATGATCTGCTTGATGTTGGACTGGTACAGGTTGCGATACAGATAATCAAGACAGATGATCGCCATAAAGTTAAAACAGGACGGCTTGCTGCGCAGCAGATAGAAATGTCGTCCGCGGTACAGGTCGCGGTGCTTGTCAATGAACTCCTCGCCGTGGAACGGGTGACTCTTGGCCTCCAGAAAGACCCGCAGTCCGTTGTCGGCCTCCTTGATAACAATGGCGCACCAGTTGACCGGCATCGCCAGCACATCGCCAGCGTCGATGTCACGATCCACCAGCTCGATCGCCTCGGCGTTGTCGTCCCGAAACCGCTCCAGCAAGGCCCGATATTCTTCCAGCGAGACGTGTTCGAGGCCTACCATGGTGACGGTGTTGGGACGAAAGGTGGTCTGCACCTGCTGCAGGAAATCGTCAAAGCGGTTGGCCGGCAGGCAGGACTCGGAAAACAGCAAGAAGTGCAGCTTCTTGAGATTCCCCTCACCCAGGGCTACCAGTTCAAGCACCGAGCGCACATCCTGCCACTGCTGCTCCTGCTCAGCCGGCAGGCGCCCGCCACCGGTGTGGAGATGGTTGGGAAGCTGCGCGATCAGACAGTGCAGGTGGTGTCCCAACGGAAACTGCAGGTTGACCTTTTTTTCAATGATCTCCGGCATGGTCAGCTCACGGTCCAACAGGACAGTTGAGATCAGGAAACACCTTGGTCAGGATGTGGCGCGTGCCGTCCGGCATCGGGTAGCGGACTAGCTCATGGCGAGGCACCCACTGCGCTTCTTCCACCTCGTCCTGATTATGGTTCACCGCCGTATGCACCGGCCAGCAGCGGTAAAACAGGATGATGTAGTGGCAGTTTTCCTCACCCGGCGTGACGTGCTCGAAGACGTCGATCAGTTCGCCCACTTCCACATCCAGACCGACCTCTTCATCCACCTCGCGTCTGAGTGCCACCGCAATCGGTTCGCCCAGGTCGATCTTGCCGCCAGGCATGACCCACATACCCTTGAAGGGCGGGATGCTCCTCCTGGTGAGGAGCACCCGTTCCTGATCGTCAATAATCACCGCCACCACCGAGGTGACGATATGTTCCTTCCGGAACCGCTGCTGGGTCACATCCTACTTCTTGCCCTGCATCAGGGAGCGGATCCGCAGTCGTAAGGAATTGATCTTGATGAACCCTTCAGCATCAGCCTGATTGTAGACCTGATCCTTCTCAAAGGTGGCAAAATCCAGATTGAACAGCGAGTTGGTCTCAGACTTGCGGCCCACGGTGCGGCAGTGCCCCTTGTACAGCTTGACCCGGGCCACACCGTTAACGGTCTTCTGGGAATCGTCGATCAGGGTCTGCAGCATCTCCCGCTCCGGCGAGAACCAGTAACCGGCATACACCAGACGGGCATATTCCGGGATCAGCCCATCACGAATCCGCATGACTTCGCGGTCCATGGTGATCTGCTCAACGGCAGAATGGGCCTCGCGCAGGATAGTGCCGCCGGGGGTCTCATAGACACCGCGGGACTTCATCCCCACCGAACGGTTCTCCAACAGGTCCACCCGGCCGATGCCGTGCTCGCCACCGATATAGTTCAGGTGGGCCAGCAGTTGGGCCGGCGACATCTTTTCACCGTCCACCGCCACGGCATTGCCGTTTCTGAACTCAATTTCGACGTACTGGGGCTTGTTGGGGGCCTTCTCCGGCTTCTTGGTCAGCACGTACATCTCTTCCGGCGCCTCGGCCCAGGTATCTTCCAGGATGCCGCCTTCAAAGGAGATGTGCAGCAGATTGCGGTCCGACGACCAGGGACGCTTCTTGGTGATCGGGATCGGAATATCGTTTTTCTTGGCATAGGCGATCAGTGCCTTGCGGCTGTTCAGCTTCCACTCCCGCCAGGGGGCGATCACCTTGATGGAGGGATCAAAATGGTAGTAGGCCAGCTCGAAACGCACCTGATCGTTGCCCTTGCCGGTGGCGCCGTGGGAGACGGCGTCGCAGCCCTCGAGCTTTGCGATCTCCATCTGACGCTTGGCGATCAGCGGCCGGGCGATGGAGGTACCCAGCAGATAGTGTCCCTCATAAATGGCACTGGCCCGGAACATCGGATAAACGAAGTCGCGGACGAACTCCTCTTTCAGGTCATCGATATAGACCTTGCCGGCGCCGGTCTTGAGGGCCTTCTCGCGGACCGGCGCCAGTTCATCGCCTTGTCCCAGATCAGCGGAAAAGGCCACAATTTCGGCACCGTACTCGTTCTTCAACCACTTCAGGATGATGGAGGTATCCAGACCACCGGAATAAGCCAGGACGATCTTTTTCACTTCTTGTTTTTTTGCCATGGTATGTCTCCTTAAGAATCTCTGTTATCTCATCAGTGTAGCCATAATGGCCTTTTGTATGTGGAGCCGGTTTTCAGCCTCGTCCCAGACCACGGAATGGGTACCCTCGATCACGCTGTCGCTGATCTCCTCGCCACGGTGGGCAGGCAGGCAGTGCAGCACGATGTTTGCCGGGTCGGCCAGTGCCAGCAAGCGATCATCCACGCAGTAGCCCTGAAAGGCCTGCTCACGCTGTTTCTGCTCGGCCTCCTGACCCATGCTGGCCCAGACGTCGGTATTGATCACCTGGGCATCCTGCACCGCCTCTCGCGGATCTTCGGTGACGACAATGCCGGCCGTTCCCTGGGCCTGGGCCCACGCCAAGACCTCGCGATCCGGCTCATAACCCGGGGGGCAGGCCAGAGCCAGGTCAAAGCCCAGAATGGCGGCCGCTTCGATCCAGGTGTTGGCCATGTTGTTGCCGTCACCGATCCAGGCGAACTTCAAGCCCTGGTAGCCGCCTTTGTGCTCGATCACGGTCTGCAGGTCGGCAAGGATCTGACAGGGGTGGTACCGATCGGTCAATCCGTTAATCACCGGCACACTGGAGTACTGGGCGAACTCGTCCACAATCTCCTGGCCGAAGGTGCGGATCATCACGCCGTCGCAGTAGCGGGACATCACCCGGGCACTGTCCTTGATCGGCTCACCGCGCCCCATCTGGGAATTGGCCGATGAGATGAACAGACCATGCCCGCCCAACTGAAAGATACCCACCTCGAAGGAGATACGGGTGCGGGTGGAGGCCTTCTCGAAGATCATCGCCAGGGTCTTACCCCTCAAGAGGTGGTGTTCAACGCCGTTTTTTTGCTTCTGCTTCAACTCTGCAGCCAGCGCAAGCAGACCGTCCAGTTCTTGCTTCGTATAATCCCGCAGCCGCAGGAAATGCCTGGTCATACTACTATCTCCTTAAAGATGCTATCCAGAATCTCGATCATCCGGTTGACCTCCTGCTTGGTCACGATCAAGGGCGGTACAAAACGCAGCACCGTATCGTGGGTCACGTTCAGCAGCAACCCTTGTTGATGTCCCTTTTTGACGATATCGGCGCCGGGAATACCAAGCGACATACCGATCATCAGGCCGATGCCGCGCACCTCTTTGACAAACGGATAACGCTTACCCAGGGTTTCTAATTCGCCGTGCAGGTACTCGCCCATCTCTTCGGCCCGGTTCAGCAGTCCTTCCTCCAGAATGGCCCGCACCGTCGCAACCGCCGCGGCAGTTACCAGGGGGTTGCCACCGAAAGTGGAGCCATGGGTGCCCGGTGTGAAGGAGGCAGCCACCTGATCTGTTGCCAGCATGGTGCCGATCGGTGCACCACCGGCCAGGGCTTTGGCCAGGGTCATGATGTCCGGCGTGATGCCGAAATGTTCATGGGCGAACAGCTTGCCGGTGCGCCCCATCCCCACCTGCACCTCATCCAGGATCAAGAGTAGCCGATGGCGATCACATAGCTCCCGCACCCCTTGCATATACTCAAGCGTCGGGATGTTGATCCCCCCCTCGCCCTGGATCGGCTCCAGCATAACGGCGCAGGTCTGCGGGGTAATGGCCGCCTCCAGGGCAGCCAGATCATTGAACGGCACATGGGCAAAGCCGTGCAAAAGCGGATCGAAAAAGCGCTGTACCTTTTCCTGGCCGGTGGCCGAGACGGTGGCCATGGTGCGGCCGTGGAACGAATCAGCCGCAGTGATGATCCCGTAGCGCTCCGGGTTGTCGAAGGTCTCACGACTGTACTTGCGGGCCAGCTTGATGGCCGCCTCGTTGGCCTCGGCCCCGCTATTGCAGAAAAAGGCCTTGTCGGCGAAGGAATGGTTGCAAAGCAGTTCGGCCAACTCGATCTGCTGGGGGATCTGGTAGTAGTTGGAACAGTGAATCAGGCTGGCGGCCTGATCCTGCAACGCCTTGACGACCTTGGGGTGGCAATGCCCCAGGTTATTGACCGCTACACCGGCCAGAAAATCCAGATATTCCTTGCCATCAGCATCCCACAGCCGGCAGCCCGCGCCCCGTACCGGCGCAATCGGGTAGCGACCATAGGTCTTCATGATGTAGTGGTCAGATTTTTCAACCCATTGTTGGTTGGTCATGCGGTTATCTCCGTACCGATGCCAATGTCGGTAAATATCTCAAGCAAAATGGAATGTTCCATCCGTCCGTCAATGATGTGGGCCTTCTTGACACCATCGTTCAACGCCTCAGCACAGCAGACCACCTTGGGGATCATGCCGCCGGTGATCGATGCATCGTCTATCAGGCGATGCATCTGGGCCACGCTGATCTTTGGGATCAGTTGCTTATCCTTGTCCAGCACACCCGGGGTATCGGTCAGCAGAATCAGTTTTTCAGCATTCAGGGCAGCCGCCACCCTGCCAGCCACCACATCGGCGTTGATGTTGTAGCTCTCTCCTTCCGAACCGACCCCCACCGGAGCGATAACCGGCAGATAGCCGCCCTGTTCCAGCACCCGGATCAGATCGGTGTTGACCTTGACCACGTCGCCCACATAGCCGATATCCACCTGTTCAACGGTGCCGTTCTCGGCCGGAACCTCCTGCAGCAGTTTTTTGGCCAGCAGCAGGCTGCCATCCTTGCCGCAGAGTCCCACCGCCTTGCCGCCATGCTGATTCAGGTAGCCGACCACCTCTTTGTTGACCTGGCCCACCAGCACCATCTCAACCACCCCCATGGTCTCGCTATCCGTTACCCGCATGCCGCGCACAAACTCGGAAACGATCCCGTACCGCTTAAGGGTCTGATTGATCTGGGGACCGCCGCCATGCACGATCACGGTATTGATACCCAGTGATTTGAGCATGATCACATCCAGGGCAAAGGACTCTTTCAGGCGCTCGTCCGACATGGCATGGCCGCCGTACTTGATCACGAAGGTCTTGCCGGCGAAACGCCTGATGTAGGGCAAGGCCTCCATCAGGGTATTGGCTTTATCGATCAGATGCTTCACGATTGATTCACCCCTCTTCGGTCTTGAGACTGATGGTGACGGTGGTGCCTCGTCCCTGTTCACTGCTGATACTGATACTGCCGCCGTATTGCCGGATAATCTCGCGGGCACAGAACAGCCCCAGACCGAAACCGGGCACCTGGCCGGTGGCGTCAGGGTCCACCTGATAGAACCGTTCAAACACCTTGGGCATCTCTTCCGGTGGAATACCGCAACCGGTGTCCTGCACCACAATCTCGGCATGGTCCTGTTGCTGCATCAGCGAAATCGTTACAGTGCCGTTCTTTTCAACAAACTTGAAGGCATTGTCGATCACCTGCTGCAAGGCAAAAAACAGTCGGTCACGATCACAGGCCACCCGTGACGCGCCACTCAGCTCTATATTCAGCTTCACGTCAGGCCTTGCTGCACCCCACTGAACAGACTCGGTGGCGCTCCGCACCAATTCAGCCAGATCGCAGCCACTGAGTGCAACGGGTGTGGTTGGCAGCATGACCTGATTAAAACGCAGCAGGCTGGCCACTAACCGTGATAGAAACTGCAGATCTTCCTGCATGGAATCCAGCCGCTGGTGGCAGGCCTCTTCCGGGGCGAACTGCGCAGCATAGCGTTGCAACTCCTCAAGGCCCAGCGACAATGAGGTAATCGGTGTCTTCAGCTTGTGCGAGATCAGCGAAAGAAACGAGCCCTTCAGGCTATCCAGACGCTTGAGTGTGGCAATTTCATCTTTCAGCGCCTTTTTGTCCAGCGCCTTCTGCACCGTTGTCCGCAACTGGAGGATCTGTAACGGCTTGTTGATAAAATCATCCGCATCCTCTTTGAGCGCGCTGAGAATGACCTCTTTGTCACCGAAGCCGGTCATGACGATCACCAGCGCACCAGGGTCGAGCTGCTTGATCTGTTTCAGCAACTCAATACCACTGCCACCAGGCATCATCACATCGGTCAGCACCAGATCGATCGGCTCTGCCTGATATCGCTCAAGGGCCTCAGACAGTGAACCAGCCTGCAGGACACGGTACTCCTTCAGGGCGTGACTGCACAGATCACGAATGACCTGCTCGTCATCAACCACCAGCACCGTAATCTGTTGCTCTGCAGCTGTCATATGACCAAACGCCTCCTAGGAGACCAGGCCGGCCACGGCCGCCAATGCCTCGCTCAGCTTTTCAGGCTGGGGACCACCGGCCTGGGCCAGCTCCGGCTTGCCGCCGCCGCGTCCCCCAACCATCGGCGCCAGCTTGGCCACCAGTTCACCGGCCTTGATGCGGCCGGTCAGGTCACTGGTCACCGCCACCAGCAGATTGGCCTTACCATCCAGCTCTGCCCCCAGCACCAGCACGCCTGACCCCACCTTGTCCCGCAACTGATCGGCCAGATCCCGTAAGGCCTTGATGTCTGCCACCTGCACCTGGGTTGCCAGCAGCTTGACGCCGGCCACCTCCTGCAGCTGGGAAAGCAGATCGCCGGATTGAGCGGCATTCAGCTTGCCCTGCAGGGCATCAACCTCCCGTTGCAGTTCACGCTGGCGTTCCACCAGTTTCTCCACCCGGTCCACCAGCTTGCTGCTGTCGGCCTTGAGCAGATCGGCCACCGAACGGCGCTCATCCTCCAGGTGACGCACAAACTGCAGGGCGTTGAAACCGGTGGCTCCTTCAATCCGGCGCACACCGGCAGCGATACCGCCCTCGGAGAGGATCTTGAACAGGCCGATGTCACCGGCGGCCCGCACGTGGGTGCCGCCACACAGTTCGCTACTTACCTCACCGACCCGCACCACCCGCACAGTATCGCCGTATTTCTCATCGAACAGGGCAGTTGCGCCGCTGTCCACCGCCTCCTGCATCGCCATTTCACGGATGGAAAGCTCGGCATTCTCCATGATCCAGCCATTGACCAGATCCTCGACCCGCTGCAACTCTTCAGTGCTCATAGCGGTGAAGTGGGTGAAGTCAAACCGCAGACGATCAGGCTCCACCAGCGATCCAGCCTGTTTAACATGCTCCCCCAGCACCTGACGCAATGCTGCCTGCAGCAGGTGGGTGGCGGTATGGTTACGGGCCGTGGCACGGCGTTCATCCACCGCCACGGTCAGATTAACCGCATCGCCGGCCTTGATTGCTCCTTGCTTGACCAGGCAGTGATGCACCACCAGGTCGGTGAAGGGTCGCGACGTGGCAACGACCTCCAGGTGCGCGCTGCCGGAGGAGATGCTGCCGGTATCGCCGGCCTGGCCGCCGGACTCGCCGTAAAAGGGGGTGGTCTCGCAGATCAGGTCGATACGGTCACCGGCGGTGGCCGATTGCACCTCAACGCCATCACGCAACAGGGCAGTGATCGGCGCAAAGGCGGTCACTGCACCGTAGCCGACAAAGCTGGACCGCAGACCACGGTTGTGCAGTTCTTTGTAGACGTCGGCAATGCCGGCCACGCCGGAGCCTTTCCAGTTCTCACGCCCCAGCTCACGCTGGCGGGCCATGCAGGCCTCAAAACCGGCTTCATCCACACTAAATCCTTCAGCCCGCACGATATCCTCGGTCAGATCAACCGGGAATCCGAAGGTGTCGTACAACTTGAAGAGGGTCTCGCCGGGGATTACCGACTGACCTTGTGCCCTCAGGCCGGCCACCTCGTCGTTCAGGATTGCCAGGCCACGGTCCAGGGTTTCGTTAAAGCGCTCTTCCTCGGCCAGAATAACCTTGCGAATGTAAACCTCGCGCTCGGCCAATTCAGGATAGGCCTCACCCATCATCTCCCGCACCGCATCCACCATCCGGCAGAGGAGCGGCTCGGCTACGCCCAGCATCTTGGCGTGGCGGGCGGCCCGACGCATGATCCGGCGCAGCACGTAACCACGCCCCTCGTTACTGGGCAGGGCGCCGTCGCAGATCAGGAAGGTCACGGCCCGGCAATGGTCGGCGATGACCCGCATCGAGACACTGTCCTTCTCGTTGTCGCCGTATTTTTTGCCACTGTGGCGCTCGATATGGCGGATGATCCCCTGCAACAGGTCAGTGTCGTAGTTGGAGCGCACTCCCTGCATAACGGTGGTGATCCGCTCCAGCCCCATGCCGGTGTCCACGGCCGGCTTGGGCAGCGGGTGCAACACACCGTCGGCGGTGCGATTGAACTGCATGAAGACGTTGTTCCAGATCTCCATGTAGCGGTCGCAGTCACAGCCCACGGCACAGTCCGGTGAGCCGCAGCCCACCTCGGGACCGTTATCCCAGAAGATCTCGGTACAGGGGCCGCAGGGCCCGGTATCGCCCATGGACCAGAAGTTGTCCTTCTCGCCAAAACGGTAAATCCGCTCGCGGGGCACCCCTTCCTGCTGGTGCCAGATGTCGGCCGCCTCGTCGTCGTCGGTAAAAACCGTCACGTACAACCGGCTCTTGTCCAGTTGCAGTTCCTTGGTCAGGAACTCCCAGGCAAAGGCGATCGCCTCCTTCTTGAAGTAGTCGCCAAAGGAAAAATTACCCAGCATCTCGAAAAAGGTATGATGACGGGCAGTGCGGCCCACGTTTTCCAGATCGTTGTGCTTGCCGCCGGCCCGCACACACTTCTGCGACGAGGCAGCTCGGTAGTAACCGCGGTCCTCCATCCCCAGGAAGCAGTCTTTGAACTGGTTCATACCGGCGTTAGTGAACATCAGGGTCGGATCGTTGTGGGGAATCAGCCCCGAGCTGGCAACCACAGTATGGTTCCGCTCTTCGAAGTACTTCAGAAAACGTGCGCGTATCTCTGTACCGGTCATCTGCTGCTTCCCTCTCCTCTAAAAAAAATCGAACCAACCATTTCAATCAATCTGCCGGCGACGGTCCAGCAGCTGCCGGATTGTCTCGCCACCAAACCCGCGTCGCTGCAGAAAACCGATCACCCGGCGACGGTCTCGGTCATCGCTGGTAACAGGATCAAAATCGGCATACCGCCGGCTGATCAGTTGACGGGCCAGAGCAACCGCTTCACCGTTTTTCAGCGGGTCGGCCAGCAGTTCGGCCGCTACTTCGGCAGGCACACCCCGTCGTTTCAATTCCTGCCGCAGCCGGTAACCGACATACCGTCCGCACTCGCGGCACTGGTTGATGAAACGTTCGGCATAACGGCGGTCATCGAGAAAACGTTCAGCCACAAGACGGGCCAGGGCATCCGCGACCTGCTCCGCTGGGTACCCCCGTTGCTCCAGCTTACGTCCCAGGGTTGCAACCGTGTAATCCCGGCCGGACAAGAGCCGGAGCGCAGCCTGGTAGGCCTGGCCGGCGGTCTGGCTAACGCTCGACCTCAATCTTCTCTTCCTTCAGCACCGCATCTGCCTGTTCTTCCTTATGCTCGAAGTTGTCCCAGGTGGCATCGGAGGTGGAGGAGATACCGGAGACCTTGAGGGCGAAATCATCCGGGTTGGAGCTCTGGCGCAGCGCCTCCTCGTAGGTGATCAGCTTGGAGGTGAACAACTTCATCAGCGACTGGTCGAAGGTCTGCATGCCGTAAGAGACAAAACCTTGCGAGATGGCGTCATGCAGCTGCTTGGTCTTGTCCTTATCGTCGATGCACTCCCTGACCCGGGCCGTGCCCAGCAGCACCTCCACCGCCGGCACCCGCCCCTTGCCGTCGGATCGCGGCACCAGACGTTGGGAGATGATCCCCTTGATGATGCCGGCCAACTGAATCCGCACCTGGCGCTGGTGGTAGGGCGGAAAGACCGAGATGATCCGGTTGATGGTCTCCGGCGCATCCATGGTATGCAAGGTCGACATCACCAGATGGCCGGTCTCGGCTGCGGTCATGGCGGTCTCGATGGTCTCGTAGTCACGCATCTCGCCCACCAGGATCACGTCCGGGTCCTGCCGCAACGCCCCTTTCAGGGCACTGGAAAAGTTGGGGGTATCGGTGCCCACTTCGCGTTGACTGATGATGCTCTTGTTGTCGCGATGCAGGAATTCCACCGGGTCCTCAATGGTGATGATGTTGCAGGTCCGGTTACTGTTGATCTGATCGATCATGGCTGCCAGGGTGGAGGACTTGCCGGAACCGGTGGTGCCGGTCACCAGGATTAGTCCCCGTTCCTCCGCACAGAGTTTTTTCAGCACCGACGGCAGGTTCAGCTCTTCCATGGTCGGTATCGTGACCGAGATCGAGCGGAAGACCAGGGCAACGGTACCCCGTTGCTTGTAGGCCGCCACCCGGAAGCGCCCCAGACCCGGTACAGCGTAGGCCAGATCGACCTCAGAGTTCTCTTCGAAAATTCTCCGCTGGCGGTCATTCATCATCGAGGTGGCCATGCCATTGACCACATCCGGCCCCAGCCGCTGAGCGTTGGGAATCGGGTGCAGTTTGCCGTCGATTCGAACGATCGGCGGCAGGCCGGTCTTGATATGGACGTCGGAGCCGCGTGCCTTGACCGCGATGGTAAGAATTTCGTTCAGATCCATGGAACTACCTCCCGTACTGTCGGGTTGTTAGTCCTCTGCCTTGGCAGCCGGCTTGATCAACTCCATCAGTTTTCCTTCGATCTCGGCCAGCATGGCCGGGTTCTCCTTCAGAAACTGGCGGGAATTTTCCCGGCCCTGGCCGATCCGCTCCTTGTTGTAGGAGAACCAGGCGCCGCTCTTGTCGATGATATTGCGATCCACCGCCAAGTCCAGCACGTCGCCCGTGCGTGAGATACCCTCGCCGTAGAGGATATCGAATTCAGCCTCTTTAAAGGGCGGCGCCACCTTGTTTTTAACCACCTTGACCCTGGTGCGGGAACCGATCACCTGATCCCCTTGCTTAAGGGTGGCGATCTTGCGAATATCCAGACGTACCGATGCGTAGAACTTGAGGGCGTTGCCGCCGGTGGTGGTCTCCGGGTTACCGAACATCACCCCGATTTTCATCCGGATCTGGTTGATGAAGATCACGCAGCAGTTGGATTTGGAGATGATACCGGTCAGCTTGCGCAAGGCCTGTGACATCAGGCGGGCCTGCAGGCCCACGTGGGCATCACCCATCTCGCCCTCGATCTCAGCCTTGGGTACCAGAGCCGCCACCGAGTCAACCACCAGCACGTCGATGGCGCCGCTGCGCACCAGGGTTTCGGCGATCTCCAGGGCCTGTTCGCCGGTATCAGGCTGCGAAACCAGCAGGTCATCGGTCTTGACCCCCAATTTACGGGCATAGTTAATATCCAGGGCATGCTCGGCATCCACGAAGGCGGCGATGCCACCGCTTTTCTGCGCCTCGGCCACGATATGCAGTGCCAAGGTGGTCTTGCCGGAGGACTCCGGGCCGTACACCTCGATCACCCTTCCGCGCGGCACACCGCCAACCCCCAGGGCCAGGTCCAGCGAAATGGCGCCGGTGGAGATCGCCTCCACACCGGGCAGCACCTCGTCATTGCCGAGCCGCATAATGGCACCCTTGCCGAATTGTTTCTCGATCTGGGAAAGGGCGAGCTCGATGGCCTTGTTTTTATCGCTCACGGCGTGTACCTCCTTGGTACGAAAAGGGATGAAAGAGAGTTGTGAAACCTATCATATAGAATCGGGCAGCGGCAAGCTAATTTGCGGGCAAATCAGCTTCTTTTAAGGCCGCAAGTCGCTTTTTCAGCATGATAATGGCCTGATCAACCGCTTGTTGACGCACTTGACCACGATCGCCACCAAAACAGAACCGCTCCACCTGGTAGCCGTGCTGATCCACGACTGCCATGAACACCGTACCGACCGGCTTTTCATCCGTGCCGCCGCCGGGGCCGGCAATGCCGGTCACCGACAGGGCCAGGTCGCTGCCCGTCAGTGTCCGCACCCCGTGCGCCATGGCCATTGCCACCGGTTCACTGACTGCGCCATTTTCAGCCAGCACTGCATACGGCACCTTGAGTATAACCGCTTTAACCTGGTTGCTGTAGGCCACCACCCCACCGGCAAAGTAGGCCGAGCTGCCGGGTAAAGCCGTTATACGGGCGGCAATCAGACCGCCGGTGCAGGATTCCGCCAGGGCCAGGGTCTGCCCGGCGGCCAGCAACAGAGCGGCCAACTCCTGCTCACTGCCCATAGCCATACTCCGCCAGCAGCCGCTGATGCACCTGACGCAACGGAAGCCCCTGTTCACGGGCGATCCGGCAGCAGTCGTCAAACTCCGGTTTCAGCGAGCAATCGCCGACCTTGTACCGCACCATACCCCAGCAGGTCTGACGCTGCTCGATTCGCCGCGGCTGCACCAGCCGCTGCACCTGCTGCACCCGGACACCCAAGGTAGCAGTCTCCTTCATCACCAGCTGTGCCAGCTGATCTTTTTGTTCAGGACAACAGAGTACTGACAGTGTCACCGCTGGCCGCTGCTTTTTCATCTGGATCGGCGTATGCCAGACATCCAGCGCCCCGGCTGCAAACAGTTGCTCCATGGTATAGCCCAGCAGTTCCGGACTCACGTCATCCAGGTTGCAGCTCAACTCAAGCACGGTTTCCTGACCAGCCTGTTCTGACATCTCTCCCAGAAAACCGCGCACGATATTGGGGCAGTCGCTAAAATCCTTGCTGCCGGCACCATGACCGACCTTTAAAACCGTCATCGTCGGCATCATACCGGACGGTTCGGCCAACGCAGCCAGTATAGCCGCACCGGTGGGGGTGACCCGCTCGCCCTCGCCGCAGCGACCATGCACTGCCAGCCCCTTCAGCAGTTCAGCCGTGGCCGGCGCCGGCACCGGCAGTCGACCGTGGGCGGTCTCCACGACACCGCCACCCAAAGGCACTGCCGAGGTATAGACTTGATCAACTCCCAGCCAATCAAGACCGATGGCCACTCCTACGATATCGACGATGCTGTCCACCGCCCCGACCTCATGAAAGCTCACCTCATCAACCGCCACCTGGTGAGCCAGCGCCTCGGCCTCGGCCAGCTTGAGAAATATCCGCTGCGCCAGCTCCCTTGCTCGTGGAGCGATGCCGCTATCCCCGATCATGCTGCGGATCTCGGCATACTGGCGGTGATGATGATGGCCATGATGATCATGGTGATGATGCTCAAGGTCAGGCAGTTGGACAGAAAAATAGGCGGCCACCACCCCCTGCCGCTGTACCCGTTGCTCACCCAGGACATACGAACCTTGCGGCAATCCCAGCTTTACCAGTTCCTGCTGCAGGTAATCCAGCGGCAGCCCCAGGTCCAGCAGGGCCGCCACGGTCATATCGCCGGCGATGCCGGCACTTGCATCAAAATAGAGACATTTCATCTTATACCCTGTTCATCAGGCTGGCAGCACAAGCGGCGCCGAAGCCGTTGTCGATATTCACCACCGTCACCCCGCTGGCGCAGGAGTTTAACATCCCCAGCAGGGCTGCGATGCCACCGAAGGAGGCGCCGTAGCCCACTGAAGTGGGCACGGCGATCACCGGCCGGTCCACCAGGCCGCCCACCACCGAGGGCAAGGCCCCCTCCATACCGGCCACCACGATCAGAACCGCGGCGGAACGGATCAGCTCTACCCGAGCCAGCAGGCGATGGATGCCGGCCACACCCACGTCGAACAGCTGCTCGACCCGGTTGCCCAGAAAACGGGCCGTGACCACTGCCTCGCCGGCCACCGGGATATCGGAGGTGCCGGCCGAGATCACCAGGATCGTGCCCCGCCCTTGCTCTTCGGTAGTCGTCAACTCCAGGGTCAGACAGCGGGCCTCGGTATGGTAGCGAGCATCAGGAAAGACGGTCTGCAGCACTGCTGCCTTGTCGACATCCAGCCTGGTAACCAGCAGATTGCCGCCCCGATCAGCCATGACCTGCATGATGCGACCGATCTGCTCAGTCGTCTTGCCCTGACCAAAGATGATCTCCGGCTGGCCCTGACGCAGGCCACGATGGTGGTCCACCTGGGCGATACCGAGATCTTCGTAGGGCAGATGCCGCAACCGCTCCAGCCCCTGGTCGCTGCTCAGCCCGCCATTGGCGATCTGTTCAAGTATTGTGCGAATCTGTGACTCCTGCACACTGCCTCCCGGTGGCCGATGCCATGGTCGCTTTATACCACGCGCTCGCCAAATAGCCAGACCCCTGTTGAGCGCACAGGTTTATCCGCACGAAAACAACATGTTACCAGACCAAAGCTGTGGACTTCGTCAGCCGTTTCTGCTACATCTGGCTGGTATTCTGAACCACTGAAAGGAAGCTATCCGTATGGGTAAGACCACTGCAGAGAAGATTTTCGCCGCCCACCTGGTGGACGAACCGTTCAGCGGCACCAAGGTGCTGCGTCTGGATGTCGTGCTGTGCCACGAGATAACCACCCCGATCGCCATTGACGACCTGATCGTGCGCGGCAAGGACCGTGTCTTCGACGCCACCAAAATCAAGGCCGTTATCGACCATGTCACCCCCTCCAAGGACTCAAAGACCGCCACCCAGGCCAAGATCCTGCGGGACTGGGCTCGTCGCCAGGGGATCAAGGACTTCTTCGATGTGGGCGCCAACGGCGTTTGTCATGCCCTGTTCCCTGAAAAAGGGTTCATCCGTCCCGGCAACACCGTGATCATGGGCGACTCCCACACCTGTACTCACGGCGCCTTCGGCGCCTTTGCCGCCGGTGTCGGCACCACCGACCTGGAGGTGGGCATCCTGAAAGGGGTCTGCGCCTTCCGCGAACCCAAGACCATCCGGGTCAACGTGAATGGCCAGCTGCCCAAAGGGGTCTATGCGAAAGACGTCATCCTGACCCTGATCGGCAAGATCGGCGTGAACGGCGCCACCGACCGGGTGATTGAATTTCGTGGCTCCACCATTGACGCCATGACCATGGAGTCGCGCATGACCCTCTGCAACATGGCCATCGAGGCCGGCGGCACCTCCGGCATCTGCATGCCGGACATGACCACCGTGGAGTACCTCTGGCCGTTCATCCAGGGCGAGTTTGCCTCCAGAGAGTCCGCCCTGGCCGAGTATCAAAAGTGGTGTTCCGATGACGATGCCTGCTACGAGCAGACCATCGAGATCGACGCCGCCACCCTGGTGCCGGTGGCCACCTACAACTACAAGCCGGACCAGGTCAAGCCGGTCACCGAGTTCACCGACAACAGGGTGGACCAGATCTACCTCGGTTCCTGCACCAACGGCCGCCTGGAAGACTTGCGCATCGCCGCCCAGATACTCAAAGGTCGCAAACTGGCCGACAACGTACGGGGTATCCTCTCCCCGGCCACCCCCAAGATCTACCGTGACGCCATGAAGGAAGGGCTGATCGACGTCTTCCTGGATGCCGGTTTCTGCGTCACCAACTCTACCTGCGGCGCCTGCCTGGGGATGAGCAACGGCGTGCTGGCCGATGGCGAGGTCTGCGCCTCCACCACTAACCGTAACTTCAACGGCCGGATGGGCAAAGGCGGTATGGTGCATCTGATGTCTCCGGCCACCGCCGCGGCCACCGCCATAGAAGGCAAGATCGCAGACCCCAGACCGTACCTCTAACACCAGATCGTATAAAGGAGCACGTCATGAAAACCTTTGGCGGGCCGGTCCTGTTCCTGGACCGCGCCGACATCAATACCGACGAGATCATCCCGGCCAAGTATCTGACCGAGATCACCAAACAGGATCTGAAACCTTACATCCTGGAGGATTTGAAGCTGGAGGGGTTTGACCCCAAGGGTCCGAAGACCAAACAGGCCCGGGTGGTTGTCTCCCGCGCCAACTTCGGCTGTGGCTCATCCCGTGAGCACGCCCCCTGGGTGTTCGAGGTGAACGACATCACCGCCGTGGTGGCCGAGTCCTTCGCCCGCATCTTCCGTCAGAACATGTTCAACTGCGGCATGGCCGCCATCGAACTGCCCAAGGCCGATCTGGACCTGATCTTCTCCCATGCGGGCGATGACGATGCCAGCATGAGCATCGACATCGAGGCCCAGACCCTGACCATGTCCGGTGGCGGCAAACAGAAGAGCTTCAGCTTCGAACTGTCCCCCTTTGATAAGGCGCTGGTGATGGCCGGCGGCTGGGTTGATTACGCTGACACCAAGTACTGACGTATACGACGACCGGACACGTAGCCACTTGATTTTTTACTGCGCACCATAGATACTGCTGACACTGAACGTTGGTAAGGAGGACGCATGTTTGGATTTGGCATGCCGGAACTGATCGTGATCCTGGTGATCGTCTTGGTGGTGTTTGGTGCTGGCCGTCTACCTGAGATCGGTGCCGCCTTTGGTAAAAGCATCAAGAACTTCAAGAACGCCTCAGAGGGTAAAGACGAGATCGAGATCAAGCCCAAGAAGGAAGACGACAAGCAGGCCTGACACAGAACGTTGTCTGTAGTGGTTATCCAGACAGCCGGCACCCCTGCCGGCTGTCTCTTTTTACAAGCTCGGCATCGATCAGATTGAGCACTTCCAGCTTGCGACGCGACCAGTCCGGTGCCAGCAGCTCGCTGCGGCCGTCACCCATCAGTCGATGCATCACTATCCGTGGCTCAAGCAGCTCAAGCGCGTCGCAGACCAGTTGCACATACTCTTCACGCTCCAATAACCGCAGCCTGCCTTGCTGATAGTCATCAACCAGCCGACTGCCCTTCAGCACATGCAGGTGGTGCAGCTTGACCCCGTCCACCCCCAGCCGGTTCAGCTCCCGCACCGAAGCCAGCATCTGTTCTCTCGTCTCTCCGGGCAAACCCAGGATCAGATGCGCACAGATACGCAGGCCCCGGTCCTGACACCGTTGCACCGCATCAACAAAACAGGCATGGTTGTGTCCACGGTTAATCGCTGCCAGCGTTTGGTCATGCATGGTCTGCATGCCCAGCTCCAACCAAAGATAGGTCTGCTCGTGGAGCTCTTCCAGCAGATCCAGCACCGGTTCCGGCAGGCAGTCAGGGCGGGTACCAATAATCAATCCAACCAGATCGGGATCTGCCAAGGCAGTAGCGTAAACCTCACGCAGCAACTCCACCGTTGCATAGGTATTGCTGTACGCCTGGAAGTACGCCAGAAACCGCTCTGCCCGAAACTTCTGCCGCAGGTAAGCCTTACTTCGCTGCAACTGCTCTGCCAGCGGCAGTTCCGTCTGCACGCCCACCGCTGCAGCACCGCGGTCGCCACAAAAACTGCAACCGCCAATACCCAGACTGCCGTCTCGGTTTGGACAGGTTAACCCGGCATCCAACGCTATACGCTGGACACGGCAGCCAAAACGTCGCCGCAACTCATCGGTAAAGGTTGTATAGCGTTTACCGGTCATACGAAAAAAGGGAGCGGCAGTACTGCCGCTCCCTGATACCTCACATCAGTTTTCAAGCTATTTGCGGGCTGTCTTACCGGCAACCTGCACACGAATCAAGGCCCGCTCAAGGGCTGCTTCATATACCTTGAACTGCTTGTCTTCAGGATTCAATTTCTTGAGGGCATCTTCGGCCCGGCTCAATGCGGCCTTGGCACGCTCAAGGTCGATTTCGTCAGAGTGCTCGGCCGTTTCGACCAGCACAATGATCTTGTCTTCCTGAACCTCGAAGTAACCCCAGTTAAGGGCCATGCAGGCAGCGACACCATCCACTTTGTAGCTGAGCTCACCGATATTGAGCGAGGTCAGGAACGGTGCGTGACCGGGCAGCACGGTGAATTCACCCAGCTTGCCGGTAGCGGTAACTTCGTCTACCAGCTGATCAAGCACCTTGCTGTACGGTGTAACTATTTCAAGCTTCATCTTTTCAGCCATTGTATGGAGCTCCGTTAGGTCAGAGAGACTCTGTCCTGCCAGGTAATGTTAGACAGCTGCCAGTTTAGCGGCTTTCTCGATAGCCTCTTCAATTGAACCGACCATGTAGAAGGCCTGCTCCGGAAGGTTGTCGTGCTTGCCGGCAACGATTTCCTGGAAGCCCTTGATGGTATCTTTCAGTTCGACATATTTGCCGGGAGAACCGGTGAAGGCCTCGGCCACGTGGAACGGTTGTGACAGGAAGCGCTGAATCTTGCGGGCGCGGGCAACCACCAGCTTGTCCTCTTCGGACAGTTCGTCCATACCGAGGATGGCGATGATGTCCTGCAGGTCCTTGTACTTCTGCAGCACATACTGGACGGAGCGAGCCACTGCGTAGTGCTCTTCACCGATAACCTGGGGATCGAGAATCCGCGAGGTGGAGTCCAGCGGGTCCACAGCCGGGTAGATGCCCAACTCGGCGATCTGACGGGAAAGCACGGTGGTGGCATCCAGGTGGGCAAAGGCGGTGGCCGGAGCCGGGTCGGTCAAGTCGTCAGCCGGTACGTAAATGGCCTGAACCGAGGTGATTGAACCCTTCTTGGTGGAGGTGATCCGCTCTTGCAACTCGCCCATTTCGGTGGCCAAGGTCGGCTGATAACCAACGGCGGAAGGGATCCGTCCCAGTAGCGCCGAAACCTCGGAACCTGCCTGGGTGAAACGGAAGATGTTGTCAATGAACAACAACACGTCCTGATTTTCTTCGTCACGGAAGTACTCGGCGACCGACAGTGCGGTCAAGGCAACCCGGGCACGGGCCCCAGGAGGCTCATTCATCTGGCCGTACACCAGAGCGGCCTTGTCAAGTACGCCGGACTCCTTCATCTCCATCCAGAGGTCGTTTCCTTCACGGGTCCGCTCGCCAACGCCGGCGAACACCGAGAAACCACCGTGCTGCTTGGCGATGTTGTTGATCAACTCCATGATCAGAACGGTCTTGCCGACGCCGGCGCCACCGAACAGACCGATTTTACCGCCCCGGGCATAGGGTGCCAGCAGGTCAACCACCTTGATGCCGGTGGTAAAGGCCTCAACCTTGGTGGACTGGTCTTCAAAGGCAGGGGCTTCCCGGTGAATGGCATACTCTTTTTCATTGCCGATCGGGCCCATTTCATCCACCGGCTCGCCGATCACGTTCATGATCCGACCAAGGGTCTTGCGGCCAACCGGCGCACAGATCTGCTTGCCGGTATCAATCACGTCCTGACCACGCTTCAGACCATCGGTAGAATCCATTGCGATCGTACGAACGGAGTTCTCACCCAGGTGCTGAGCAACCTCAAGCACCAGATTGCTTTCCCGGTCATCAATGGCCGGGTTGGTTACTCTGAGTGCGTGATAGATCTCCGGCAACTTACCGGGTTCGAATTCGACGTCAACAACGGCGCCGATTACCTGCGAAATTTTACCGATATTCTGACTCATGGAACCATGTCCTCCTGCGGCCGGTGGCCTCATATAGTGATTCGTTTTAACGGTTATCCCTTAATTGATTCAGCGCCGGAGATAATCTCCATCAACTCGGTGGTGATGGCTGCCTGACGCGCCCGGTTGTACTGCAGGGTCAGCTTGCCGATCATCTCGGAAGCGTTCTTTGAGGCGCTGTCCATGGCGGTCATCCGAGCACCGTGCTCACCTGCCACCGATTCAAGCATCGCCTTAAAGATCTGCACTTCGATATTTTTCGGCAGAATCTCAGCCAGCAGGTCACCCACCGAAGGTTCGTAGATATACTCAACACCAGCCCCCTCCACAGTGGCCTGATCATCGGGAACGATCGGCAACAGCTGCTGGAAGGTAATGTCCTGGGACATAACGGTACGGAAGGCGTTGTACAGCATGACTACCTGATCATATTCGCCGGCCAGATACCCTTCGACTACATCCTGGGCCAGCAGTGCCGCAGCCTGATAGTTGGGCTTGGAGATGATGTTGGAAAAGTTTTTGTAAATTGTATGACGGTTTTTAAGGAATTCGTAGCCCTTGCGACCGACGGTCAAGATACTGATCTGCTCGAACGCCCCTTGCTGCTCCTTGAGGTAGCGCTCACCAGCCTTGCAGAGGTTGGAGTTAAAACCGCCACACAGGCCCCGGTCTGAGGTGACGACGATCAAAAGAAGCTTTTTTGCCTCCCGCTTTTCGAGCAGCGGATGCAGATTACCTTCCAGATTGCCTGCCAGTGATTGGAGCACTTCGCCCATCTTCTGGGCGTAGGGACGTGCTGCCACAACATTTTCTTGCGCACGACGAAGCTTGGCAGCCGAGACCATCTTCATGGCCTTGGTGATCTGGCGCGTATTTTTTACGGATACGATCCGTTTTTTGATGCTTTTCAGGCTCGCCATGTCTTAAACCGTCCTTGTTTAAGCGGTAAATTCCTTCTTGAACTGCTCCAGTGCGCTGACCAGCTTGGCCTTCAGCTCGTCGTCGATGGCCTGCTTGTCACGCAGCTCGCTCAACACGGCTGCCTGGCGGTTATCAAAGAAGGTGTACAGTTCAGTCTCATAACGCTTGAGAGCAGAAACCGGATAGTCATCTACAAAGCCGTTGTTTGCGGCAAAGATCACCAACACCTGCTTCTCGTTGGGAACCGGGCGATACTGAGGCTGCTTGAGAATCTCAACCAGACGCTCACCACGGGCCAACTGCATCTGGGTGGCCTTGTCCAGATCGGAACCAAACTGGGCGAAGGCAGCCATTTCACGGTACTGGGCCAGGTTCAGCCGCAGGGTACCGGCCACCTGCTTCATGGACTTGGTCTGGGCGGAGCCACCAACCCGGGAAACCGACAAACCGACGTTGATCGCCGGACGTACGCCGGAGAAGAACAGGTCGGATTCAAGATAAATCTGACCATCGGTGATCGAGATCACGTTGGTCGGGATGTAGGCCGACACGTCACCAGCCTGGGTCTCGATGATCGGCAGGGCGGTCAGAGAACCGGCGCCACACTCATCGGACAGCTTACAGGCCCGCTCCAGCAGGCGGCTGTGGAGATAAAAAACGTCGCCGGGATAGGCTTCGCGGCCTGGCGGACGACGCAGCAGCAGGGAAAGCTGGCGATAGGCCACAGCCTGCTTGGAAAGGTCATCATAGATAATCAGGGCATGCTTCTTGTTGTCACGGAAGTACTCGCCCATGGTAACACCGGTGTACGGTGCGATGAACTGCAGCGGGGCCGATTCGGATGCGGTGGCGGCAACCACGATGGTGTAATCCATGGCGCCGTGCTCGGTCAGCTTGGAGACAACCTGTGCGACCGTGGAACGCTTCTGGCCGATGGCGACATAGATGCAGACGACATCGCCGCCCTTTTGGTTGATGATCGTGTCGATGGCAACGGCGGTCTTGCCGGTCTGCCGGTCGCCGATGATCAGCTCCCGCTGACCGCGCCCGATTGGCACCATGGAGTCGATCGCCTTGAGACCGGTGGCCATCGGCTGATGGACCGATTTACGGGCTACAATACCAGGGGCCTTGATCTCCACCTTGCTGAAGGTGCTGGTGTTGATCGGGCCTTTACCATCGATCGGCTGACCAATGGCGTTCACCACGCGACCGATCAGGGCGTCGCCAACCGGCACCTCGGTAATCCGACCGGTACGCTTGACGGTGTCACCCTCTTTGATCTCGGCGAATTCACCAAGGATTGCGGCTCCGACGTTATCTTCCTCGAGGTTGAGCACCATGCCCGACACGCCGCCGGGAAACTCCAGCAACTCGCCTGCCATGGCACCGGAAAGGCCGTGGATACGGGCAATACCGTCTCCAATGGAGATAATGGTACCGGTCTCCGACACCTCTACCTCCTTGCCATACCCACTGATCTGCTTCTTAATGATCTCGCTGATTTCTTCGGCTCTCAGTTCCATAGAAGTGCTTACCCCTTCTGTAGTATATCGTGAATCTGTTTTAATTGAGTCTTAACGCTGCTGTCATAGGCGATATCGCCGATCTGGGTGACCACACCACCGATCAATGACTGATCAATCGTTACCTGCGGCTGAACCTTCTTACCGGTCTTCTGCTCGAGGGCGGCCTTGATAGCGGACACCTGCTGATCATCCAACGCAAAGGCGCTGGAGATCTTCGGCCGCAGAATACCGGATTGCTCGTCGGCCAACGTTTCATAGACCTGCACAATCTGCGACAGGCAGATCACCCGGTTCTTGTCCACCAACAGGAGCAGGAAGTTGGCCACCAGCTCGGAACAGCCCAGCTTGGCTACCAGCTCTTTCATGATCTGCTTTTTCTGCTCAGCGGTAAAGGCCGGGTTTCCCAAGGCAGCCTGCAGCTCGGCGTTGCCGGAGATCACACCGTCGACCGACTTCAGCTCCTGGCTGAAACGCTCGATCAGACCGTTCTCCGAACCAAGCTGGACCAGCGCCTTGGCATACCGTCTGGCAATGGCGTTATTGATCACAGTTGTCCCACCTTCCCAAGATAATCTTGCACCAAGCGGTCATGGTCAGCCTTCTGTACGGCGCCGCTCAACTTGCCGGCAGCCAGCTCAACCGCGAGACGGGCAGCCTCGGCGCGCAACTCACTCCGCGCCTTCAGCACCTCCTGTTCAGCCGCCTGCACCGCCTGCTTGGCCACCTTCTCAGCCGCCAGCTTGGCCTCGGCAATGATGCGCTGCTTTTCGGCTTCCGCCTCTTGCAGCATGGCAGCCCGCAGCTCATCTACTTCCTGATTGGCCTTGGCCAACTTCTCAGTATACTCTTTCAGCTTGGCCTCGGCAGCATCACGGGCCTCACGGGCCTCACGCAGGTTTTTTTCTATCTGGGCCTGACGGTCGGCCAGCGAACCTTTCAGGTTGGCCTTCTTCAACGCCCAATAGACGATACCGGCCAGGATGGCGAAGTTCACCACCCGCCAGATAAAATCTTTCATCACCGCGCCACTGTCGGCATGATGCTCGCCACCACCACCGGCAGCCAGTGCCAGGGAAGCTGTCACCAACACTGCAACTACCGAAAGAGCGGAGAGGATCAGCTTGAAACGACGCTCACTGAACACCACCATCTTAGAGGCTCCTCCCCAGAATTTTTTCACAGATATCGCCTGACAAAACTTGGGCCTGCTGCTGCAGCATGGTCCGCGCGTCTGCAGACTCCCTGGCGATCCGCTCGCGAATCGATGCCACCGAGGCAGCGGCCTCGGCCCGGGCCTTATCCAGCACTGTGGCCTCTTCAGCCTGGGCTTCCTTCACCAGCTCGGCCCGCTTGGCGCCAACCTCTGCCTTGGCATCACGCAGGCGGGCCTCATACTGGGCCATTTTTTCCTGGACCTGCTGATCCACGTCACTGGTACGCTCACGGGACGACTCGATCTCCTCACGACGCTTGGCCAGCACAGCCCTGAGCGGCTTGTAGAGAAAGAGATTAAGAACCAGCACCAGGATACCGAAGTTGATGATCTGGATGAAAAACGCAAGATCAAGATTGATCACGGCCTACCCCTTCAGCGACAGCTTATTTGTATACTGTATCCCACAAACAGAAACCTGGCTAAAAGCCAGGCGTAAAACGTTCGTTAGCTATCACAGCTAAACGCAATCTGTCAACGAAAAAAGATGGTTGAGTACGACAAAACCAGCATTACGATTGCAACAGATCGACAATCCTGGTCAGCTCTTCGGTGGTGTTGAAGTGGATCTCGAGCGTCCCCTTGCCGGCCGCACCCCGCCGAATGGCCACCCGGGTCTGAAATTGATTTTGCAACTGCTCCTCAAGGGCCACCATCAGCAGATCCGGCTGCCGAGCCGGTTTGGCCGCCTCAGGCCGGGGCCCGCGTTTGAGCCGATTAACCAGCTCTTCGGCTGCGCGGACCGACAGCAGACGGTGCAGGATCTCGTGGCGGGCCTTGTGGATCAACTCTTCGCTCTCAAGCCCCAGCAGAGCACGGGCGTGTCCCATGGACATCCGCTCTTCGACCACATCCTGCTGAATCTCATCCGGCAACCTCAGCAGGCGCAAGGCGTTGGTAACAGTAGTACGGTTCTTGCCGACCCGCTTGGCCACCTCGTCCTGGGAGATGCCGAAATGCTCGACCAGCGCCTTGTAGGCCTGGGCCTCCTCGATGGCATTCAGGTCTTCGCGCTGGATATTTTCGATCAGGGCCAATTCCATGATCGCATCTTCACTGGCCTCACGGATCACCACCGGCAGTTCGCGCAGACCGGCCTTCTGCGAGGCTCGCCAACGACGCTCACCGGCAATAATCTCGTAGTAACCGTCCTTTTGGGTGACCACCAGCGGCTGGATGATTCCCTTCTCCCTGATGGAGGCGGCCAGTTCTTCCAGTTTTTCGGGAGCAAACTGCTTGCGGGGCTGGTTCGGGTTGGGCCGAATCTTCTCAATCGGGCAGAGGAAGTAGTTTTTGTCCTCAGCCACCGAGACAACCGGCAACAGGGCCGCCATCCCCTTACCCAATCCACTTTTCTTAAGCACTGGGGGTCTCCTCCCGCTGAATCATCTCCCGCGCCAGCTGCAGGTATGCTGCGGCCCCTTTGGAGGTAATATCATAATAAATAACCGGCTTGCCGTGACTGGGAGCCTCGGCCAACCTGATGTTACGCGGCACAACCGTCTCGAACAGCTCACGGGGGAAGTGTTCGCGAATCTCGGACGCCACGTCCTTGCCCAGGTTGCCCCGACTGTCGTACATGGTCAACAGGATCCCCTCAATCTTCAGCAACGGATTCAATCCCTTCTGAATCAGGCTGATCGTGTGCAGGATCTGGGACAGCCCCTCCATGGCATAAAATTCACACTGCAGCGGTATCAGCACCGTATCGGCAGCGGTCATGGCGTTGACGGTCAACAGGTTCAAGGAGGGTGGGCAATCGATCAAAATATAGCGATAGCGCTCGGCCAAGGCCGCCAGAGCATACTTAAGCCGCTGTTCCCGGCCGCTTTCGGTAGCCAGCTCCAGCTCGGCGCCGGCCAGGTCCGAGGTGGCCGGCAGGATGTGCAGAAACGGATGGCCGGTGTCAACCACCAGTGCAGCCGGATCCACCTCATTGATCAGCAGGTCGTAGATCGAGTGCGGCAGCCGGGCCTTGTCCACACCAACACCACTGGTGGCGTTTCCCTGGGGATCAATGTCCACCAGCAACGTCGGACGTTCGGTGGCAGCCAGGGCCGCAGCCAGATTGACGGCAGTGGTGGTCTTACCCACCCCACCCTTCTGATTGGCGATGCAGATGATCTTTGACATAAGGTATTGTTTGGCCTAAGAAAATATCAAACCCTGTGGTATGCTGCGAGGCAGAAACGCTACCATAAAGACCGGCATGGTGCAAACAAAGTTTTCAGGACTTGCTCTCAAATGGCCAGCAGCACCCACATAACGCAACAAAGTCCGCTGTCGGTGGCGCCGCCAGATGCAGCGGGCGGCCATCGCGCCCGACGAATTCGAGTCCACTGCAGTGCAGCAGCAGTCGTGGCGCCGCCGCCCCGCCATAGGTCGTGTCACCAACTATCGGCAGCCCAGCGGCTGCCAGGTGTACCCGGATCTGGTGGGTCCTGCCGGTCAGCGGCCGTGCCTCAATCAATGCCTGTCCATCTGCGGTCGCCAGACAGCGCAACTGGGTGCGGGCCGCTCGTCCTTCGGCCATGACAGCATACCGCGAGCTGGCCTGCTTGCCGATCGGCCCGTTCTCCTCCCACTCATTGGCGTTTGGGACACCGGACACCAACGCCAGATACCGTTTGCGTATCGTACCCTGCTTAAACAGGTCGGACAGATAGGCCGCAGCCTGACGATGTTTCGGAAACAGCATCACCCCGGAAGTACCACGATCGAGCCGATGGATGACCCGCACCGGCTCTCGCACCCCTTGTCGGCCGAACTCCTCTGCCACCCAGTATTCCAAGGTACCCTTCAACTGGTAGGGGGTACGCTGGCTGGCGATGCCGGACGGCTTGCTGACCGCCAGCAGATCCTGATCCTGATAGACGATCGCCTCCGCCCCCAGCACCAGATCGTGGAATTCTCCGGTCTGCATCAGGCCGGCGGTCAGCAGGTCGCCAGCCTTTACCCCACGGGAAGCAACCCGCACCATGGTCTGATTGACGGCACAGCCGCCACGGTCGATGACCCGCCGGGCCTCACCCTTACTGATGTTTGCCAGGCTCGCCAGGGCATCATCCAAACGATGGCCGTTCAACTCATCCGGTATGGCACGATTCACAATCATGACACCTTACTACCACGGCCTCGCTATCACTGTAAATAAAGCGGTTGGCAGATTCCGGCTGCATTTGCTAACCTGACGACCGATGCCACAGCCCACTATCGACATACCATATCTGCGCGGACCGGTCCCCCTGGTGCACCTGCTCGTGCGCCAGTTCGTCCGTTGTGGCGACCAGGTCGTCGACGCCACCTGCGGCAATGGCAAGGACACCCTGCTGTTGGCTGAACTGGTGGGTAACAGCGGACATGTCTGGGCTTTCGACATTCAGACCGAAGCCCTGGCACGCACCCGGCAGCGGCTGCTTGAGGCCGGGCTTGCAGATCGGGTAACCCTGCTCGACCAGAGCCACGAGACACTTGCCAACCAGGTACCGTTACCAGTCACCGCCATCGTCTTTAATCTGGGCTGGCTTCCGGGTGGCGACCGAAACGTCGTTACCGAACAGACCTCCACCCTGCAGGCCCTGCATGCTTCGCTGGAACTGCTGCTGGCGGGCGGCCTGCTCCTGATTACCTGCTACCCCGGTCACCGGCAGGGGGCCGTGGAGACCGACGCCGTATTACACTGGTCGTCCGGACTTGACGCGCGCCGGTTCCACGTCTGGCGCATGGGTCAGCAAAACGTCGGCAGCAACGCACCATTTTGCCTGCTGATCCAGAAAACGGCGCAACACCATGCCGGCTGACCTGCTGCCTTTTGTTGCTGTGCTGCCCGCCACCACTTACAGCCTGCTGTCGCTGTGGTGCGGCTGGAACTTCTTCAAGGATCAAGGATCAAGGGACAGAGGGCAGGCCGTAGCAATCAGCGTACTCAAGCCGGTCAAAGGGCTGGAAGAAGACAGTTACGCAAACTTCGCCTCGTTTTGTTGCCTGCAGTACGATGCCCCGCTGCAACTGATCTTCGCCGTTGCTTCCGCCGACGATCCGGTGATTCCAATCATCAGGCAACTGATGGTCGACTTTCCCGACCAAGATATCAGCCTGCAGATTAACGGCGCCACCCATGGACAAAACCACAAGGTTTCCAACCTGATCAACGCCTACCCCCAGGCCAAGTACGACCTGTTGATGATCTGCGACAGCGATATCCGGGTGACACCAACCTTCCTGCAATCGGTTGTCTCGCATTTTAGAGATCCCGCAGTGGGGCTGGTCAGCTCTCTCTACCGTTCCAGCCACGTTTTTGGGCCGGTCACCACCCTCGAGGCACTGGCCATCACCACGGAACTGACCCCCAACGTGCTGGTGGCCCGCCAGCTGGAAGGGCTCTCCTTTGCCCTGGGGGCTGCCATGACGTTCAGGCGCAAGGCCCTGGATGAGATCGGCGGCCTGCCCTCATTGGTCGACTATCTGGCCGACGACTACCAACTGGGCAACCAGATTCACCACGCTGGCTGGAGGCTGGCGCTGGACAGCCAGTTTGTTGAAAGTGTGCTTAAACCCGAGTCGCTACGCACCATCCTTGCGCGGCAACTGCGCTGGGCACGCACCATGCGGGTCAGCCGGCCGGGCGGTTATCTGGCCGCCGGCATCACCCTGCCCGGCCTGGCGATCCTGCTGGCCCTGCTGACAGGGCCGCTGTCCACAGCCCTATCGGCCATCAGCCTGCTGTACCTCATACGACTGACCGTCAGCACCTGTTTCAGCCGTTGGTGGGTGGCCGACCGCCTCCTGCCGGTCTGGGGTTGGCTGCTGCCCCTGCGGGACCTGTTGGCCTTCGGCACCTGGCTGCTCTCTTTTTTAGGCAATCACGTCACCTGGCGCGGCCAGCGTTTCCTCGTGCGGCCCGGCGGTCGCCTGACTCCCCTCGACTAAGCCCACCCTTTACTTTTTCTATAATTGAATCTATATTCTACCAGTTGATCGTATTATGCGTATATTTTGCGAGGATTCGTGACCGGATTGGTACAGGCCATAGGACGTCAGGGGGTCAGTTTCACCCTGGAGCTGGGACGGATGGGGCATTTTTTGCTCCACGCCGTCTATTCCCTTGTGCGGCAGCCGGGCCGACCGGTGCACGTACTGAAACAGATCCGCTTTATTGGCGCCAAATCACTGTTCGTGATCATGCTGACGGCCGGTTTCACCGGCATGGTACTGGGCCTGCAAGGCTACTATACCTTGGCCAAATTCGGCTCTGAGGGGATGCTGGGCACAGCCGTAGCCCTCTCGTTGATCCGCGAACTGGGACCGGTGTTGTCGGCTCTGATGGTTACCGGCCGTGCCGGTTCGGCCATTGCCGCCGAGATCGGCATCATGCGGATCAGTGAGCAGATCGATGCCCTTGAAACCATGGCGCTCGATCCGTACAAATACCTGATCTCCCCCAAATTCATCGCGGCCATGATCTCCATGCCGCTGTTGTGCGCTATCTTCGACGTGGTCGGTATCTATGGCGGCTGGCTGGTGGGGGTTAAACTGCTGGGAGTCAACCCTGGGGCCTACTTTACCGAGATGTACCGTTCGGTTGAGTGGAAGGATGTCTGGTCCGGCATGGTCAAATCCTACTCTTTCGGCATCATCATCGCCTGGGTGGGCTGCTACAAGGGCTACTACGCCGGCCACGGCGCCGAAGGGGTTTCCAAGGCCACCACCGAGTCGGTGGTGTTGACCTCGGTGCTGATCCTGGTGTGGGACTACTTCCTGACTTCGATACTGCTATGATTGAACTGCGCGATCTCCATAAAAGCTTCGGCAGCCAGATTGTCCTGAACGGCCTCAACCTGCGGATACCCGCCGGTCAGACCACCGCCGTGATCGGCCCCAGCGGCGAGGGCAAAAGCGTACTCCTCAAGCATATGATCGGCCTGCTGACCCCGGATCAGGGCGATGTGCTGGTGGATGGCTCAAGCATCCTGGGCCTGCGACGGTCCCAGCTTAATCAGGTGCGTGAAAAATTCGCCATGGTGTTTCAAAACGCCGCCCTGTTTGACTCAATGACCATCTATGAAAACATGGCCTTTCCCCTGGAAGAAAAAACCAGCCTGAGCCGTGATCAGATCAACGCGCGGGTAGACACAGCCCTGCGGGAAGTTGGCCTGAAAGAGATCAACCGCAAATTCCCCGACGAGTTATCCGGCGGCATGAAAAAACGGGTTGGCCTGGCGCGGGCTCTGTTGCTGGAGCCACAGATCGTGCTGTTCGACGAGCCCACCACCGGCCTGGACCCGGTCATCCGGCGCTCAATCCATCAGCTGATCAAGGAAACCCAGGCCAAGTTCGGTTTTACGGCGGTGATTGTCTCCCACGACATTCCTGATATCTTTGACGTTGCACACCAGGTGGCCATGCTGTACCGTGGAGAAATTTTGCAGTTCGGTACACCGGACGAGATACAGCATTCCAACCATCCCGTGGTGCGCCAGTTCATCAGCGGCAGTCTTGACGGCCCGATCAACAGTGGAGCGGCTTAACTCATGAACAGTACAAAACTAGAACTCACCGTCGGTATCTTTATGCTGATCGGCATCCTTTGCCTGGGCTATCTCTCGATCAAGCTCGGCAAGATGGAACTGCTGGGCGGCAACTATTACCGGGTTGCTGCCCAGTTCGATTCGGTTTCCGGACTGAAGCAGGGGGCCCGCATCGAAGTGGCCGGCGTCGAGGTGGGGGCCGTCGAACGGATCGCCCTGGCCAAGGAGTCAAGTGACCGGGCGGAAGTTACGCTCAAGATCAAAGACGGAGTCACCATCCCTGACGATGTGATCGCCTCGGTTCGAACCAGCGGTATCATTGGCGACAAGTTCATCATGCTCAAGCCAGGAGGCTCCGATCGGCTGCTGAAGGACGGCAGCAAGATTCGCGAGACAGAATCAGCTATCGATATCGAAGAGCTGGTCAGCAAATTTATCCATGGCAACGTTAATTAGGAGCAGCAGATGAAACGGTATCTGAAAACGGCTGTGGTTGTACTGTCACTCTGCCTGTCCACCGCCTCCGCCTCGTCGGCCGGCAGCCCAGCCAAGACGCTGCTGGTGCTTGAACTGGACGAATGCATCCGCACAGCGCTCAAGGTGGCTCCCGAGATCGGTGAGGCCCAGGCCGACATGGAGTTGACCCTGACGAAACTGCAGGAGGCAAAGTCATATCGCTACCCGCAAGTCGACATCATGACCCTGTTTGGCCCGGCCCCCGGCGCCAAGCGCGAAGACATCTCGCCGATTGTTAACACCAACGCCTCCTTCAACACGAAAGACCTGACCTGGTTTACCAGCGCTGACCTCTTGATCACGCAGCCGCTCTGGACCTTCGGCAAGATCAGCGAGAACATGAAGGCTGCCGGCCACGGTATTGAGGTTGACAAGGCCAAGAAACAACAGAAGGCCAACGAAGTTGCCCTTGAGGTCAAAAAGTACTATTACGGCGTTCTGCTGGCCCGCGAGATGAAGGGGGTTCTATCTGAACTGCAGGAGTACATGGCAGCCGGCAAAAAGAAGGTGCGTGAGCTGATCGAACACGAGGTCCCCTCAGGCGACGAGATGGATCTTTACAAGATTGACGCCTATGCCGGGGCGGTGAACAAATTCATGGAGGAGGCGATCAAGGGTGAGCGGCTGGCCCTGGCGGCGCTCAAGACCCGCATGGGGCTGACTGAAGGCATCGAGATCGATGTTGCCACTGAGCGCCTCACCATGGACAACGATCCGGAAACCGACATCGAAACCTTTATCAAACAGGCCCGGCTGCAGCGCCCCGAATTCAGGCAGCTCAAGGAAGGGCTGGCTGCCCGTAGCGCCCTGGTGGATGCGGCCAAGGCCAACTACTACCCTGACCTTTTTCTGGCTGGTGTCCTCTCGTGGGCCTATGCCGACAAACGCGACCGGATCGACAACCCCTACATCACCGACCGTTTTCAACACGCTTACGGCGGCCTTGCCTTAGGACTGAAGTGGCACCTCGACTTCGGCATTATCGGCGCCAAGGTGGCGGCCGAACAGGCCCAGCTGAACCGCCTGCAGAGCACCAACAGCTACGCTGAGGCCTTTATTCCGCTGCAGGTCCGCAAGGCCTGGCTGGAGATGAAGGAGGCTGAAAAGGTGGTTATCATCACCAAAGACGCCTTTACCAGTGCCAAAAAATGGGGGGCTGCCGCCCTGGCCAACTTCGATTTCGGTATCGGCAATCCCAAGGATGTCTTTGAGGCGGTCGAGGTCTACGGCAAGATGAAGGCCGACCACTATCAGGCAATCTACAACTACAAAATAGCCAAGGCCAACCTTGAATACGCCATCGGCGAACAGCCGCCGGCGTCGAACTAAACAGGCCTTTCTGGAGGAAAAAAATGGTCAAGCGATTGCTTAGCATCACCCTCGCCTGTCTGCTGCTGGCGGGCACCGCTACCGCAAGCATAACCGCCAACGTTCAGCAGACCGTCGACGAGATCATCAGGATCGTTTCCGACAAGGAGATGAAGAAAGCATCCAGCGAGCAAAAACGGCGCAGCGCCATTAAAAAGTCGTTAAGCGCCATCTTTGACCATGAAGAAATGGCCAAGCGCTCGCTTGGAAAACACTGGAACCAGCGTACCCCGGCCGAGCGCAAGCAGTTTGTCGACCTGTTCGCATCGCTGCTGGAAAACTCCTATGCCAGCAAGATCGAATCCTATAACAACGAAAAGGTGGTCTACACCAAAGAGCTGATCGATGGCGACTATGCTGAGATCAAATCCAAGATCATCAACCAGAAGCAGGATGAGTACACCGTCGATTACCGCCTGCTGAAGGAATCCGGTGGCAAATGGATGGTCTATGACGTGGTGATTGAAGGGGTCAGCCTGGTGTCCAACTACCGCACCCAGTTCAACAAAATCATCTCGGCCAACGGCTACCCCGAGTTGGTCAAGAGACTGCAGACCAAGAGCAACGAAGTTAAAATGCAGTAAGTCGTGCATCAATTGTGCTTGACAGTGAAAAATGGCTATGCTACAGGGACGCTGCAATAAGTTTCGGACGTGTATGCAGCACTCACGTAGCACCCGCTGGACGTAGCCTGCCTTGGCGAATCTCCTGCACCGGTTCCGGAAACTTAGGCATCTACAGTATCCGGCACGACCGGTAACCCACGAAGGAGGAAGTAAAGATGGCTCAAGGCAAAGTCAAGTGGTTCAATGACACCAAGGGGTTCGGCTTTATCGAGCAGGAGGGTGGCGAGGACGTTTTCGTGCACTTCTCCGCTATTCAGAGCGAAGGATTCAAGTCTCTGGCTGAGGGTGAGACCGTTAGCTTCGACATCGTACAGGGCCCCAAAGGCCTGCAGGCAGCCAACGTCCTGAAGACGAAGTAGTCCTTCGTTGGCCGCAGATTACACGCCCCGCCGAGTCATCAGCGGGGCGTTCTTTTGTGCTGACGCCTGCTGTGCTACTGTTTTTCAGCAACGCCAGGCGACCGCATCAGATCGAGACGCTCCAGCAGATCAGACCGCCCCATCTCCTGTAATCCCTTGCGGACCCGTGCCTGCTCTTCCGGAAGATGCAGCAACAACAGCCCTTTCTGGATTCTCCGCTCCCGATCGCCCCGCGGCACGTAGACCTGTTTACCGCTAGCCGGATCAAGACCGGTATAGTACATGCAGCTGGCCGCAGTACCGGGTGTCGGCGTAAATTCCTGCACCTGCTCAACCTGCAACCGTAAACGGCGCAGCGCCAGGGCCAGCTCGACCATCGCATCGACCGTACAGCCGGGATGTCCGGCCATCAGGTACGGCACCACTGCCTGACGCTTCCCCAACTTTGTACTTTCGCTGCGGAAGCGGGCAAGAAAGCGCTCAAATGTTGCAGCATCGGGCTTACGCATCAGGGCAGTCACCTTATGAGCCAGATGTTCCGGGGCCACCTTCAACAGGCCGCCCACATGATGCGCCACCAGCTCCTTGAAGTAGTCAGGCTGACGTTCCAACAGATCATGCCGCACCCCGGAGGAAACCACCACCTGACGCACCGCCGGCAGGCCACGGACCTTCCGTAACAAGCCAACCGCCTTTCCATCACTGCACTCGAGATTCGGGCAGATGGCAGGATGCAGGCAACTGGGGCGCCGACACCCCTGCCCGTGGTCCGACGCACGGCAAGCCAGCCCATACATATTGGCGGTCGGCCCACCCAAGTCACTGATCTGGCCCTTAAACCAACCTTTCGCGGCTATCCGGACAACCTCCTGCTGCACCGACTGATGGCTGCGGGATTGGATAAACTTGCCTTGATGCATGGCAATGGCACAGAAGGAACAACCGCCAAAACAGCCGCGATGGGTGGTAATGGAGCACTTGATCTGATCAAAGGCAGGAATCGGCTCGCGATGACAGGGGTGGGGTTCCCGACTGAACGGCAAGCCATACACGGCATCCAGCTCGTCGCTGGTGAGCGGTAAACCGGGAGAATTGCAGACCACCAGACGATCAGCATGGGCCTGAGCCAGCGGTCGGCCGCAGTAGGGGTTCTGCTCCTGCTCCATCAGTTTTTGAGCGTGGGCGAAGGCGGCTTGATCTGCCGTCACCTGTTCCCATGAGGGCAGCAACAGCGCCGAATCGGGAGCCTGACGCGCCAGGAAACAGGTGCCCCGCAGGTCGCGGATAGCGTCAAAGGACTCTCCCTTATGCAGTCGCTGGGCCAATTCAAGCAGGGGGCGTTCGCCCATGCCATACACCAGCAGGTCGGCCTTGGCGTCCAGCAGGATCGAACGCCGCAGTTTATCTTCCCAGAAGTCGTAGTGCGCGAGACGACGCAGGGATGCCTCAATGCCGCCCAGCACCACCGGCACGTCCTTGTAGGCCTCTTTCAGACGGGAGGTGTAGATAATCGTAGCACGGTTGGGGCGGGCACCGTGACGTCCGCCGGGGGTATAGGCATCGTCATGGCGCAGCTTTTTCTGGGGGGTGTAGTGGGCGACCATTGAGTCCATGGCCCCGGAGGAAACGCCGAAAAACAGCCGGGGGCTGCCAAGAGCCATAAACGGTTCCTTGGTGCGCCAATCCGGCTGAGGGATAATGCCGACCCGAAAACCATGGGCCTCCAGCCAACGGCCCAGCAATGGCACCCCAAAGGACGGGTGGTCAATATGGGCATCGCCGCTGATCAGGACCACATCCAGCTGGTCCCAACCCCGGCGGCGGGCCTCCTCCAATGTCGTGGGTAACGGTCGGCTCAAGGGAAGAGGGCAAGACCTTCCAGCCCGAGCGTTTCAGGAAAGCCACACACCAGATTCATGTTCTGGATCGCCTGCCCTGAAGCCCCCTTGACCAGATTATCAATGGCCGAGACCACAATGATCCGGTTGGTACGGCTGTCCAGGGTAACCCCGATATCACAGAAGTTGGATCCCCGCACAAAGGCGGTGGAGGGGAACTGCCCCTTGGGCAGTGGCCGCACGAACGGCTCGTCACGATAGGCAGCAGCATACAGGGCCACCAGCTCATCCGCAGTGACCGCCCGCGTAGGTGTCGCGTAGATGGTGGACAGGATACCGCGGTCCATCGGCACCAGATGCGGGGTAAAGGTTATCGTCACCGGCTGCCCGGCCAATTCAGACAGTTCCTGCTCGATCTCCGGCGTATGCCGGTGCAACCCGCCCACGCCGTAGGCCTTAAAGCCTTCGTTGACCTCGCAGTAAAGCGAATCTACCTTGGCCGACCGCCCGGCACCGCTGACACCTGAGCCGGAATCGGCAATGATGGTGGCCGGATCAATCAGGCCGGCATCCAGGAGCGGCTTGAGGCCCAAAATGATGCTGGTCGGATAGCAGCCGGGGTTGGCCACCAGACAGGCAGACCTGATCGTCTCACGCCGCAGCTCGGGCAGGCCATACACGGAGGCCTGCAGCAGCTCGGGATTTTTATGTTCTTCGTACCAGGCGCCGTACACTGCCGGGTCGTGCAAGCGGTAATCGGCTGAGAGATCGACCACCTTCCGGCCGACCTCCAGGAAGGTCGGCACCACCGCCATGGCAGCCTGGTGCGGCAAGGCCGTAAAGATCAGCTCGGCCTTGGCTGCAATGACCGCCGGATCAAGCGGTTCAAGCAGCAGCTCACAACGCCCCCGCAGGCTAGGAAACAGGTCAGAGATCGGCTTGCCGGCACTCTGCTCCGAAGTGACACTGGTGATCATAACCTCTGGATGACGGTCCAGCAGCCTGATCAGCTCAAGCCCGGTGTAGCCGCTTGCTCCCACAATCGCGACAGTGATCATAGAACCTCCAGAAATGGAGAAAGGGAACGCCCTGACGGGCCCTCCCTTTCAACCATGAATGATGCCGTGTATACCGGCGAAAAAATTAACGCTTGGAGAACTGGAAGCGGGCGCGGGCTGCTCTGCGACCGTACTTCTTACGCTCCTTGATGCGCGAATCACGAGTGATGAAGCCGGCCTTCTTCAGATTGGCCCGCAGCTCGGGATCGGCCTCAAGCAACGCCTTGGTGATGCCGTGCTTGATGGCGCCGGCCTGACCGGAGTCACCACCTCCGCAGACATTGACGAAGATGTCAAACTTACCGACGTTCTCGGTCAGTTCCAGCGGCTGACGAACCACCATCTTGGAGGTCTCACGACCAAAATATTCATCCAGGGTCTTGTTGTTGACCACAATCCGGCCAGCGCCGGGCTTTAGCCACACACGGGCAATGGAGCTTTTCCGCTTGCCGGTACCGTAAAAACTGACAGCTGCCATGATACTATCTCCTCGAAAACGTAAACGTTGAACCGTTGATTACAGGGCCAGTGCTTTGGGCTGCTGAGCCTCGTGGGGGTGAGCTGAACCGGTGTACACCTTGAGCTTTTTCAGCATATGGCGAGCCAGCTTGTTCTTGGGCAGCATGCCCTTAACCGCCTTGCGGATTACCTCTTCCGGCTTCTTGGCCAGCATCTCACCGGCAGTGGCCTCTTTCAGGCCGCCGGGGAAGCCGGTGTGACGGTAGTACATTTTGCCGGTCAGCTTGTTGCCGGTCAGGGCAATCTTGTCGGCATTCAGCACGATCACAAAATCGCCGGTATCAACACTGGGGGTAAAGATCGGCTTATGCTTGCCGCGCAGGACATTGGCAATCTGGGTGGCCAGCCGACCCAGCACGACATTTTCCGCATCCACCACAAACCACTGATGGGTAACTTGCTCTTTTTTTGCAACTTCGGTTTTCATTGCGATCCTCACACCGACCCATGACTTTTGGGCCGAATTGGTTATACGAAGAGGTGCACATTACGACAGCCCTCTTTGAGGTGTCAAGCAAAAAATACTCCGCCCTCCCTGAACAGAGTTGCCAGTAATCGTCCTTTTATGCTAGAGAGAATAGCTTATTGACCTGAATTGGGGCAGAACAAAGCCCCGGAAAAGGACTACCAGACCATCATGAGCATCACCCGCACCGAGATTGAACATGTCGCCCGACTGGCCCGTCTGACGCTCAACGACGACGAACAGGAGCTCTTCGCCACCCAGATGTCCGCCATCCTCAATTATGCCGAGTCCCTGAACGAACTGGATACCGACGGCATTCTGCCCACTGCCCACGCCGTCCCGGTGGAAAACGCCTTCCGGCCCGACGTCGCACACGCCTCCATCGGCATCGACAAGGCCCTGCACAACGCACCCGACCGGGTCGAGACCTTCTTCAAAGTCCCCCCGGTGATCGAATAGACAGGACAAGCACATGGAACTGCATACCCTGACCATCCATCAGCTGCACCAACAGCTCAAGGCCCGCAAGGTTTCTTCCCTGGAGGCTACCAGGGCGCTGCTGACAAGGATCGAGGCCACCGACAGCCGGATCAACGCCTTCATCACCGTTGCCGCCGACCAGGCCCTGGCCGCTGCCGAAGCAGCTGACCAACGGATCGCCAACGGCGACTGTCAACCACTGACCGGCATCCCCCTGGCCCTGAAGGACATCTTTCTGACCGAAGGTCTGCGCACCACCTGCGCCTCCCGGATGCTGGAAGACTTCATCGCCCCCTATGATGCCACCGCCTGGGCCCGCCTGAAGAGCCAGGACGCCGTACTGCTGGGCAAACTGAATCAAGACGAATTTGCCATGGGCTCCTCCAGCGAAAACAGCGCCTTTGGCCCCACCCGCAACCCCTGGGACACGGAACGGATTCCCGGCGGCTCCTCAGGTGGTTCGGCCGCTGCCGTTGCTGCCCAGCAAGCCATTGCCACCCTGGGCACCGACACCGGCGGCTCGATCCGCCAGCCGGCATCCCACTGCGGCTGCGTCGGCCTCAAACCGACCTACGGCCGGGTCTCCCGCTACGGCGTGATCGCCTACGCCTCCTCGCTGGATCAGGTCGGTCCGGTCACCCGCGACGTAACCGATGCAGCCCTGCTGTTGCAGGCCATCGCCGGCCATGACCCTAACGACTCCACCAGTGTCGACCAGCCGGTGCCGGATTACCGCGCCAGCCTCAAGAACGACGTCAAGGGCCTCAGAATCGGCCTGCCCAAGGAATACTTCATCGAAGGCCTCGATCCGGATGTGCAGGCCTCCATGGACAACGCCATCGCCCATCTGAAGTCGCAGGGGGCCGCGTTCGTCGAGGTGTCGTTGCCCCACACCGGCTACGCCGTGGCCTGCTACTACCTGATCGCCACCGCCGAGGCCAGCTCCAACCTGGCCCGCTACGAAGGGGTCCGCTTCGGCCATCGCGCCAAAGACACCCAAGGGTTGATCGAGATGATGATGCAGTCCCGGGCCGAAGGATTCGGCGCTGAAGTCAAACGCCGGATTATGCTGGGCACCTACGCCCTCTCCTCAGGCTACTACGACGCCTACTACCTGAAGGCCCAAAAAGTCCGCACCCTGATCCAGCACGACTTCAACGAGGCCTTCAAGCAGGTGGACATCCTGCTGACCCCGGTGGCCCCCACCCCGGCCTTCAGGATCGGCGAAAAAACCGCCGACCCGATGCAGATGTACCTGTCCGACATCTTCACCATCCCGGTCAACCTGGCCGGCATCTGCGGCATCTCGCTGCCGGCCCGGCCGTCCTCCAGTGGGCTGCCGATCGGCCTGCAACTCATCGGCCGCCCCTTTGGCGAAGAAACCATCCTGCGGGCGGCCTACAGCTTCGAGCAAACCACCGACTGGCACAGACAGAAGGCAGCACTATGAGATTCCAACCCGTTATCGGCCTTGAGGTCCACGTTCAACTCAACACCCAGAGCAAGATCTTCTGCGGCTGCTCCACACGTTTCGGCGCTGAGCCGAACAGTAACACCTGTCCGGTCTGCCTGGGGCTGCCCGGCACCCTGCCGGTCTTAAACCGCCGGGTGGTGGAGTCGGCAATCATGGCCGGCCTGGCCACCAACTGCAGCATCGCCCACAAAAGTATCTTTGCCCGCAAGAACTACTTCTACCCCGACCTGCCCAAGGGCTACCAGATCAGCCAGTTCGAGCAGCCGATCTGTGAAAAGGGCTGGCTGGATATTCAGCTGGATGGACAGCCCCCCAAGCGGATCGGCATCACCCGGATCCACATGGAAGAGGATGCCGGCAAGCTGGTCCACGGTCTGGGCAACGGCTCCGGGGTTGACCTGAACCGGGCTGGCACACCGCTCTTGGAGGTGGTTTCCGAACCTGACTTCCGCTCTGCCGACGAGGCGGTGGCCTACCTGAAGCAGCTGCACCAGATCGTGACCTACCTCGGTATCTGCGACGGCAACATGGAGGAGGGTTCCTTCCGGTGCGACGCCAACGTCTCGGTGATGCCGGTTGGCTCCGCCACCTTCGGCACCCGGGCCGAGATCAAGAACGTCAACTCCTTCAAGTTCGTCAAGGCTGCCATCGAGTACGAGATCAACCGCCAGATTGACCTGATTGAAGATGGTGGCACAGTGGTCCAGGAGACCCGCCTGTTCGACCCCACCACCGGCACCACCCGCTCAATGCGCGGCAAGGAAGAGGCTCACGATTACCGCTACTTCCCCGACCCCGATCTGGTGCCGCTGATCATCTCAGCCGACTGGGTGGAACAAACCGAAAAAGAGCTGCCGGAGCTGCCGACCATCAAACGTCAGCGCTTTATCACCCAGTTTGGCCTGTCGGAGTACGATGCCGAGGTTTTGACCGCCTCCCGTTCACTGGCAAACTATTTTGAAGAGACCGTCGCCTTTGCCCACAACCCCAAGGCCGCCGCCAACTGGGTGATGGGCGAGGTAACCCGCGCCTTAAACGACAGCGGCCTGACTATCGACAGCTGCCCGGTGGCGCCTCGCCGTCTGGCAGACCTGCTGCATCTGATCGACAACGGAACCATCTCCAACAACATCGCCAAAAAGGTCTTCGAGCTGATGTGGCAGAACGACAAGGAGCCGGCCGCCATTGTTGAAGAACAGGGCATGGCCCAGGTCTCCGACAGCGGCGCCATTGAGGCGGCCATTGATCAGATCCTGGCTGCCAACCAGGGCCAGGTGGAAGAGTTCCGCAGCGGCAAGGACAAGGTGTTCGGCTTCTTTGTAGGCCAGGTGATGAAGGCCATGAAGGGCAAGGCCAACCCGGCGGTGGTCAACGAACTGCTGCTCAAGAAGCTGAAGGGCTAAAGGGGAAAAGACCATGGGACGATTACTTGCCATCCTGCTTTGCTTCTGCTGTCTGACCAGCCCGGCCCTGGCTGCCCAAGCCACCCTGACCGAGGTGGTGGCCACCCTTGAGGCGGGCTATGCCGACTTGCGGGACCTGCAGGCCGACTTCTCCCAGACGACCACCCTGGCCGGCTTTCCCAAACCCCAAAAGGGCCACGGCGCCTTGGCCCTGCGTCGGCCAAGCGGTGCAGCCGCCCAGTTTCGTTTTGATTATACCGTGCCGAAGCAGCTGATTGTTTCCGACGGCAGACAGGTCTGGTTCTATCAGCCGGAAAATCAGCAGGTGCTGATCTCCTCTCTGGCAGGAATGTTCACGGGCGGCAACGGAGTCGCACTGGCCTACCTGACCGGCCTGGGGAACGTTTCAAAGGACTTCAGCGCCACCCTGGCCCGCACACCGCAGGACAAACAAGGCAATTATCACCTGGAACTGACCCCTCGCAAGCCGTCAGCGATGTTGACCAAACTGCGCCTGACCATTGATGGCGCTGCAGTTACCCGCTACCAGGCCGACAAGGCATTACAAAACACCTTCCCGATCCTGTCCTCGGTGGTGGTGGACGGTTCCGGCAACCAGACCCGCATCGACTACAGCCGCATCAAGGTCAATAGCGGGCTGTCAGCCGCCCGATTCAGCTTTAAGGCGCCGCAAGGCGTTGAGATCATCAAACCGTAGGAGGAACGCAGATGCCTTCGTTTGACATCGTATCCAAGGTGGATATGCAGGAGGTCGACAACGCCGTCAACCAGGCCATCAAAGAGATCGGCCAGCGTTACGACTTCAAGGGATCCAAGAGCGAGATCAGCCCGGAGAAGGATGCCGTCAAGGTGCTGGCCGACGACGATTACAAGCTCAAAGCGGTGATCGACGTGCTGCAATCCAAGTTTCTCAAGCGCAACATCTCGATCAAGGCGCTGCAGTACGGCAAAGTGGAGCCGGCTTCCGGCGGCATGGTCCGACAAATTATCACCGTTCAACAGGGCATCTCCAAGGAAAAGGGCAAAGAGATCATTGCCGTAATCAAGGAAAGCAAGCTTAAGGTACAGGCACAGATCCAGGACGATCAGGTGCGGGTGACCGGCAAGAACCGTGACGACCTGCAGGAGACCATCCAGCTGCTCAAAGGCAAGGATCTGGACATAGAGATGCAGTTCACCAACTTCAGGGATTAGGCTATCAGACAAACTTCGTCTCAAGAAAATCCAGCCATGACCTCAAAAATGCTACCGATAAGCGGCACAAGCACGTTCGAGGAACTGAAAAAATGTAACGAGCATAATGCCGAGTATTGGAGCGCACGAGAGCTGCAACCATTACTAGGTTATAGCCAGTGGCGTCGTTTTGAAGATGCCATCAAGCGGGCCATAATCTCATGCCAGCAATCTGGCAACAATCCTGAGTATCACTTTGCCGGCGCCGGCAAACCGATCAAAGGCGGTAAAGGCGCGGTTCAAACGGTTGACGATTACCATCTGTCACGCTTTGCCTGCTACCTGATTGCCCAGAATGGCGATCCTCGCAAACCTGAAATAGCCAATGCCCAAAAATATTTTGCGGTGCAGACGCGTCGTCAGGAGCTATCCGAAGCACATGCCGCCGACCTGGAACGGCTCGAAATCCGCAAACAGGCCTCAGAGGAATTCAAGGCGCTGTCTGGCGCTGCCCGTGATGCAGGCGTACAGGACAGGATGTTTGGCGTTTTTCACGACGCCGGTTACAAGGGCCTCTACAACGGGCTTGGCAATGAGGCGATCAAGCAACGTAAGGGCATTGCCAAAAAAGAAAACCTGATGGACCGTATGGACACCACTGAACTGGCCGCCAATCAGTTTCGCATGACTCAAACGCGGGACAAGCTTGCACGGGAGCGTGTCAACAGCCAACAACAAGCAATACATGCCCACGAGCAGGTCGGCAGGGAGGTACGTGAAGCGATCAAACGGATCGGCGGCACCATGCCGGAAAACATCCCTGCTGCAGAACATATCAGCATTGTCGAAAAACGCCTGAAGACTGCCGCCCCAGTCCTTGAACCCGACGAACAGGATGCAAAGGGACTGGCAGGAAAGGTGAAGAAGTAAACCATGCCCACCCTTGACTGGATAGGAAAAAAAGCGGTCGTCAACCACCACCGCGAAGTGCCGTTTCATCTGCTCAAGTGTAATGATGAGATGTCGGTAACCACAACTGGTTTATCAGCCGTATAAGAGGAAACAATGGAAAAACAAAAAGTAAGCATGGTCAGCCTGGGCTGTCCAAAAAACCTGGTGGATGCCGAAGTAATGCTGGGGGTGTTGGCGCACCAGGGCTTTGAAATCACCACCGACGAGCATCAGGCCGACGTGATTATCGTCAACACCTGCGCCTTCATCAAGGAGGCCCGCGAGGAGAGCGTCGACACGATCCTTGACCTGGCTGATCGCAAACATGACGCCAAATGCCACACCCTGATCGTGGCCGGCTGCCTGCCCCAACGTTATCAGAAGGAACTGGCCACGGAACTGCCCGAGGTGGATATCTTCATCGGCACCGGCGACTACCCGCGGGTAGCCGAAATCCTGGCCGAACATCAGGGTACGGAAGGGCAGCTCAAGTATGTGGGCGATCCCAACTACATTTACGACGAGACCCTGCCACGGCTTAACTCCTCACCGGGCTGGTACGCCTACCTGAAGATCGGCGAAGGCTGCTCCAACTGCTGCACCTACTGCGTGATCCCCTCTATCCGGGGCGGCTACCGCTCCCGACCGCTGGAGGCGCTGACAGCTGAGGCACAACGCCTGGTGCAGAGCGGAGCACGGGAGATCATCCTGGTCTCCCAGGATATCACCCGCTACGGCAGCGACCTGAACGACGTAACGAACCTTGCAGACCTGATCCGCAGCCTGGCCAAGATCGAGGGCCTGAAATGGATCCGCCTGCTGTACGCCTATCCGGACGGCATCGACGAGGATCTGATCGAGCTGCTCAAAACCGAGCCCAAGCTGTGCAAGTACCTGGATATTCCGATCCAGCATATTAGCGACAGCGTACTGACCAGAATGAACCGCCGCTCATCCTCAGAACAGATCCGCACCCTGATAGATCGCCTGCGCTCCGAAATTCCCGAGATCGCCCTGCGCACCTCACTGATCGTCGGTTTCCCCGGCGAAACCGTAGACGATTTCATGGAGCTGACCCGCTTTGTGGAGCAGGCCAGGTTCGATCGGCTGGGGGTCTTCTGCTACTCGAAAGAGGATGGCACGCCGGCAGCCGAAATGCCGGATCAGATCTCGGAACGGGTAAAAAAGGAGCGCTACCGTAAGCTTATGAAGGTCCAGGCCCGGCTTTCCTTCCGCCGCAACCGGGCTCAGGTGGGACAGGTTGAACAGGTAATCGTGGAGGGCTACAGCGAGGAGACCGAACTGCTGCTGAAGGGCCGCACCTCCCGCCAGGCGCCGGACATCGACGGCCAGGTCTACATCACCAGCGGCACCGCCAATGTAGGCGATATCATCCCCTGCCGGATCACCGACTCGTCAGACTACGACCTGATCGCCGAGATGGTGGAGGAGTAACTACTGCAACATGAATGTTTCGTACTCCAGCCGGTCCAGTGTTTTATCCAAAAGCGACATGCCGACGGCAATGGTCACGATCAGTGCCAGAGCGAAACCATAGCCATAAAAGTAGGGCCCTATCTCGATTGAGATTAGGGTAAAGACAAGATTAAGCGCTGCAAAGAGACCGGACAGGAGCAGCACCAGGTTTCGTTTATCCAGATAGAAAAAGATATTCAGCAGACCCAGCAATACCACCTGAAAGCCGGTTGCCACCACCTGGATCGAGAGCAAGGGCAGATGGATCTCGGAGATGCCGGCCCACTGCAGCAGTTGCCGGCCAGCCACAATCACCACGATGGTGGCTATGGCCTGAATTTTGATGATGTCGTACAGCCCTTCCCGCGCCACACGCACCATTTCATCCTTTACCTCCTGGATATAGGAGAGTGACCCCCCCTCGCGGACCGAATCGTAAAACTTATCGTAGTATTCAACAAAGTCGGTCTCCATCCTGACCAAAAACACCGCCATACCCGGGATGATCGCCAGATAGGCCAGAAAGACCGGCAGATCATAAATCGGAGAGGCTCGCAGGGGGCCGATGACCGCCGAGCCGGTAACCGGGTGGAACCAGAATACGAATTTATCGGCCCAGATCCCCAGATTATAAAACAGGCCGGTCAGCATCAATGAGCGATACATCCTGCCTGACCCGAGAAAATCAAATTCAATGAAAACTCTGGATTGATAGCCCCTGAAAATCACAAAAAACATCCCCATCAACAGGACAAACTGTCCAGCCAAAAAGGCCAGCAGCAGACCTTCCAGCTTGCCATGCCTGAGCAGGAAAGCAAACAGCAGGGCAGAACCATACCCCAGGGCAAAATTTATCAGAATCGCCTTATAGGCCTTGAGCCCCGACAGCAGTATGGCGGTGACCCAGACACAGCAGAGCACGACAAAGGTAGCAGCAAAAAGCAGTCTGAAAAAGAGGCTTTGCCCGGGAAACGTCAACAGGGTGATCGGATAGGCCAGCAGGCCGCTGACTGCAATAACCACCAGTAGCATGCCATTCAGGTTGGGCAATAGCCGGTAATGCTCTTTTTCAAAGATCCGGTCTGCTGAATAACGGGTAAAGGAGAGTTGCACCAGTCCGGTCAGAATCAGGCTGAAAGCTATCAGATAGGTTACCACGGTCTGAAACTTGGAGACAAGGGCTGCGGGTATGACCACCGGCAACGAGATGACACCAATCAACAGCACGGCGATGATCGAGAGGATCCAGGGGCCGGAGCTGATGATACCGGCGTAGGCATAGGCGATCAGCAGAGAGCTGTAGCTGTCGCCCTTCATCAACTTGCGCAGTTCAAAACCGATACCGGCCATCTAGGAAAGTGCCTCCTGGTACAGTTCCCGGTAGCGGGAAAACATCTGTTGCTGCGTGTAGAATGTCTCAACCCTGTGGATACCGGCTCGGCTGGCCAGCTCCCAGGCCGCCTGATCCTGCAGCAGCATGCGGCAGGCCATGGCAAGAGCCTGAGGATCATTGATCGGCACGATGGCGCCAGCCGATCCCAAGGCTCGATCCTGCTCCCCCGCCCCCTCTACCAAATCACGGCAGGAACCGACATCAGTGGAAACCAGCGGCACCCCGGCGGCAAAGCCTTCCAGTGCGACCAACGGCAGACCTTCGCTAATAGATGACAAAACAAGCAGACCGATCCGGGGAAACAGTTCTACCGGATCCATAAAGCCGGTAAAACGGACACGGTCGCTGATTTCAAGGCTGTGTGCCAAGGCACGGCACTCTGCCGCATATTCAGCATCCTCCTCATCCGGCCCGACCACCCAGCCCTCCAGATCGGGGATATAGGCCGACAGGATACGGATTGCCCGGATATAGGTTTTGACATCCTTGATCGGCACGACCCGCCCCAGTAGCGCCAGCACCGGGGGGGAGCTGGCTGGCCGGACTGTCCGCAACGGCGCAAACCTTGTTATATCAATGCCATTGGGTATCACCCTGATCCTCTGAGGATCGGCGCCATCACTGATCTGACGCTGCCTGATCCCCTCATAGAGCGAGACAATCTCTCCTGCCGCGTCATAACAGAAGCGCCCGAGGGTTTCAAAAAACCTGATCCAGAGGTCACGGAAATAACTGATTTCGGTCAGGTCGCGCTGCAGTGCATTGCGGTTGTCCTGAATCCATTCATTGTTAAAAATGTCTATGCGGCGTTCTTTGGTGTAGATACCATGCTCTGACAATAGCAGCGGACGTCCACTGTGGTGATGCAGAAGCCCGCCCAGAAAACCGGCATAGCCGGTGGAAACGGTATGATAGACCCTGGCAGGAATCAGACTGCCGGCAATGGCAGCCAACTGCCAGATCGGGCTGTGCATGTTGCGCACCGTCCAGAAGTAATCAACAAAAGACGGGTCCTTACAACGCTCTTTGTACAAAGCACAGATGTATTCCCAGGAACGTTCGGCATACAGAAACTGGGAGTAGTCAACGCCTCCCTTGTTACTCAGGTAGAAGGAAGCCTGCTTCAACTCATCCTGCAACCCGTCCGGGTGCGGATTCGCAAACCAGCCGTGCAGCCGTTGCAAGATTTCAAACCCGTGTTGATCACCTCTGCAGGGCGCCACCGGCGGCGTAATGTGTTCATCGTGCAGATAGTGCACTTGGAGATGCTTCAGATTGGCAGGCAGTTCATACTTAATGTCGCCATATTCTCCTGCCTTGCTGCCGATGAATACGGCACCAAAGCTCAAGTCTGGAAACCCCCTGATCATCTGATTGACCCAACTGGAAACGCCGCCACTGACATAGGGAAAGGTCCCCTCCAGGAGCAGCATCACTTCAACCTGATCAGCTTTCGGCAACTGCTCAGAATTCATCGCGCCCCCCAAAACTGGCCCACCGGACCAATGCACGGCCTGAAACGGAGGCTGGCATCCTGCATCAGCAATTTTTTCACCGTGGTGAAGTCACGAGCATGAAAAGCCAACTCAGCCTGATACGGAATGGTTTTAAGCGGATCAGCGCCGGCTGCAAGTGCAGCTTGCAGGACCTGTTGTGCCTGTTCGTACTCATGCTTTTGCAAATGTATTCTGGCTATCAGCACCAACAGTGCCGGATCGTTGCCATCTGATTGTTGCGCCTGGTTTGCATATTTCAGTGCCTGCTCAATAAAAAAATCACGCAGATCATCCTGCGCAAGCGCGCTATACACCATTTCCCAGTAAGAAAAGGCCAGGTTACGACAGACCGATGACTTCTGCTCCGGAGTATCAGCACTGTTCAACTCATTCAGCGCTGCCGAGATAGCCTGCTGTATTTTCTGTTCCTGACGTGCATAAAGATTGAATGCCAGCAGCCTGATCTCATCGTCACTGTCACCGGTGGCATGCTGCAGAAAACGGCTTGCATTCAAGCCACTGCTGGTTCCGAGTGACATGAGTGCCTGTAGACGCTTTTCCTTCGGCAGTCCTGCTGTACGCAGACGTGACCAGGCACCTCCTTCACCCATGCCGGCTCCAAGATCGGCGGACTCGGCCAGAAAGGGTGGCAATAGGACCGTAGAAAACTCGGCCCGTTCTCCATGCTTCAGATACCATCTGAAATACAGCAGCATCAGTACAGCTGCCGCAACGCCGAATGCCGGCATAAAAACTATGAAAACGAAAAAAAATCCGAACAGTCTTTTTTTTGAAGTCGAAAAGCGTGGGGGAAACGTAATACTCAACAGCAGGGCAAAAAGTGTCGAGGCGATCAGGTGACCAGAGAGAAACAACAGAAACTGCTCCCCTGTCGATTGGTTACCGAAAAGGGCTAGCAGAGCAGCCTGCTCACTTACCAATCCATAGATCAGGAGTTTCAGGGAACTCATGGTTGTTCCGCCAGCAAATTTGCCAACTGCTGGTGCGGCTCCTCAGAGGACAGCACTAATGATCGAGTGGATAACTCAACACTATCCAGACGTATCTGAAACTGCTTATTCAGTACTTCGTTCAATCGGGACTGGTATCCCTCCAGAGATGTAGGACCTGAAAATGGCATCAAGGTTACAAACTGCACCCCCCAACCGAGCGTGCGTTTCCATACATGGTCAAGTCCGCGTTGCTGGCGTTCCAGCACCTGGCAGATCTCTTCGAGCCGGGGCCCCGGTTTGAGGTTGATGACCACCAGGGTGCTGATGACGTCGAGGTCACGCCTGAGCCGTACCATTTTGACCAATTCTGCGCCAAAGATGGCTGGGCAATCAGGGTAAACAATTATCAGGGTACGGGCGATGCTGACCGCTTCAACATGGTCAGATGCATAGGCCAGAAGCACGCCCAGAATCTGCAGGGTTTCCCGATGCAATGACATGAACGGCATATCACTGACCAACAGCACCCCCAGCAGCTTGCCACTGCTGGTCAACAGTGGTGCAGCAACCAGATAGCAGCTATGCTGACCATCACCCAGGCGGTTAACCGCCTGATAGGCAGTGGTGCCAGATTCAATCGCAGAGCGAAGCAGCAGGTCGTCTGGCTTGCAAGGGGCACCTTGGCCGCACTGTGCCAGCGGAACGGTATCCAGCTTCCCGTGTTGCACCGCGTACATGGCAGCACTTGAGAGTGAGCAGTAGTGGGCAAGGATCACCATCAGTTCGCCTGCCAGTTCGGGACTGACCGTTCCACCTTTTTCAACCAGCAGCCGTTGCAGCTCCATCATGGCCTGGCGCAAAGTGACCGGCCGACTGATCAGGCTCTGTTCAAGCCGGTCATGGGAATGGCGAACCATGAAATAAGCACGGGAAAGCTGTTGGAAACGTTCTGAAGCGTGGCGGGAAAGCTGATCTGAACGTCTGAGCCGCGTTGTCCAGATCGAGCTGAACTGACCGCTGATCAAAGCGAGCAACGCCCCCCCCAGCATGAAGTGCAACGGGAAGGTGCCATTGCTTAAACCGCTCAGGGAACCTCCCATCCAGGCCAGGGCCAGAAGTGCCACAGAGCCTAATGCAGGCGCGATACCGTAGCGCAGAGCAACCAGCAAGGGGCCGAACCAGACCCACGGAAACTCGGCATGCACGAAAAAGGGATCATCGCGGTTCAGCAGGGCGCCAATGGCCGGGATCACCAGGGTTACTCCCAACGTTTCCAGCCAGACCACCAGGCGGGGAAAACGTATGGATATGCCGGACAAACCGGACATGTTAACGCAGCTCGATAGTGCTGATCAGCTTTTCCAATACCTGCTGGGCAACAGCGCTGACCGCTTCACGGCTCCAGCCGCTCTTGGCTGAGCTGCCGGACCAGAGTACCGTGCCGTTGCTCAGGTCAACCAGCTGCAGGGTCATGCCGGCCACCGGCTCGCCATCCAGTCCCACCTTGTAGCGCCATTCCGTGACGGTGCCGATGACGGCATAGCGTACATTCTGCTTCTTGGCCCACTCCAAGCCTGTCTCTCTCCGCTTCAGCCCGCGATCAGGCAATGCTTCGCTATCTGCAGCAGCGTCAAGAGGCGCTGTCACCACCCGTTGCACGCCGCGTGCATAGAGCAACGCCGTCGTTATCGCTTCTGCACGCTCTGCAGCAAAGGGCGTTTCAGTATTATTCACAAACGGAAGTACCACCCAGGTCTCTTTCTGGGGTGCAGCTTCCCGCATATCCTGATGCAGGGTAGTACAACCGGTGACCGCCAACAGTCCGAGCACAATCAGCAAGAGATGCTTCATGGGTATCCTCCTCAACTCTGTAGTATTCAATAAAAATAGCGATAACTGACACCAATGGTGGTGGTCAGGCCGGTAGTGCCGAACGCACCACTACCCTGGGTCACCTCAAACATCAGCTGATCAAATCCCGTGACCGGTCCGACCAGACCAAGGCCGTAATTAAAGCCCTGCCCGGTAGTGCTGTTCCAGTCGACATTAGCCTCTCCGAAGGGCTTCCAATCTCGAGTGTAACTGGCCCTCCAGGTCTGCCCGAAAAAAACACCGATACCGAGGTTTCCGTAGCTCTCCGGCAGAAAGAACGATGCCTCAACGGTGCTCCCGGTCGGCACCAGACGGGCGGTCTGTCCGGCAACGGTTCCATCGGCCCGGTAGCGACTGTAACCACCATACAGCCGCAGGCCGTAATCGGGCCAGGCCCGGGTAATCTGGTGGCGCAGGTCGATCGCGAGGGATTGCCCCTGCCCCAGATACCGACGTGTCTGATCGTAATAGCGGGTTGCGGCAAGTTCAAGAGCGACCGTATCCGCCGTGGTCAGGGTGCCGATTGTTGTCACGCGCAGACGGTCCCGTGCCCCGCCAAGGGAGAGTGCGGCGGTTTCATCAGCCCTGCCGTTCATCTCAAGTCGGGTACTGAACTGCAGGTCGTGCCAGGGTTGCCATTCTCCCTCAAGGGCAGCGGTTACCAGATTACCCAATCCGCCATCACGTCCCCCCAGCGCAAGGGACAGCTTGCCTCGCTCATGACGACGGGTCAGGGTCAGACTGGCGGCGCTCTCATGAACGGGAACGGTTCCCAGAGCATCACGTTCAAGCAGGTGAAACTGCCGTTCCGTGACCTCCGCCAGCAGGCTGTAACGCTGGGTAAGCGGTTGCGCAACGGTCAGACGTGACTCTGCCGATCCGACCCCTGACTGGTCTTGCAACTTCAGGTCAACCTGCAGGTATCCGGGACGGGCCTGAAACAGTTGGCGGACCTGGCCATCCAGCAGATGGTCATCCCGGTTGAGCTGGAAACGGTTAACGGCATGCTCCTGTGCCAGCGGATAAAAACCGGTCCGTTGCGCCGCTTCAACCGCATCCCGATGGGGAAGCTGATCCAGCTTGGTATCAAGCAGCTCAGCCATGGTGACCCGGTCGTTTTCTTCCAGTGCAAGTCCCAGCCGGGCCCACTCAGGTCGCTGTACGGACCGGGCAAGATGTCTCCAGTACCAGAGCCGGGCAAGATCGGTCTGGCTGGTTGCCATGGCCCAGCCCATGATCAGTTCCGCACCCGCACCATCATGCTTCCCGTTTGCAAGCTGTCGTATCCGCGCCGACAGTCCGTCGCCGGGGGCAAGCTGGAGCAGCAGCTGGGCCTGGGTCAGTAACGCAGTTCTGATCTCATCCCTGCCAAGCTCGGTGCCGAGCTGAACCTGAACCAGTTGCTGTGCCCGACGACGTACTTTCCAGGCAGCTTCGGCGTTGCCGGACTGTTCCAGCACAGCGGCAAAGGAGGCCAGCCAGGCCGGGTCACCCTGGCGCCGGGGGGCAAGTATCCGGTAGTGCCGCAGTGCCCGGGGGGTATCTCCCAGCAGCAGCATGGCAGCAGCCAGAGGTTCCCGCAGCTCAGGCAGCAGCGCAATACGTTCTTCCCAAGTGCGCACCAAGTGACGCAATTCGGCAACCTGCTTGAGATCCACCAGCAACCAGAGATAGGCGCTGAGCAGCTCAGGATCTGAAGGGGCAAGACGGGCTGAAACCCGGGCGGCGTCCAGGCTCGCCATCAGCTGTCCATCCTGGCGGTACACCTGGGCCATGGACATCCAGAAACGGGCATCACGGCCCAGAACCTTGCGCTCATCAGGGGAAAACCCCAGTAACAACCTGGTGAGATCCCTAGCCTTGCCACTGCGTAGTCCGTTATCCACCATGGCATACCAGAAAAGCGGCTTCTGAAACCGTTGCCATCCCTGCAGGGCATAGCTGTAGGCCCGCTCAGGCGCTTCGCTGCCATAAAGTTCCAGCAGTCTGAGGTAGTCTACCTCAGTGGCGCTGCCGGATCGGATCATGGTCTCAGCGGCACGGGCCGCCTGTCGGAAATGGTCCAAGGCCCAGGAGAGGTCTGCATAGGTACGCCAGAACTGTACGGCGTCATCAGCAGCCTTGGCTGCTGCCGGGTCGAGGGCCAGCCAGGCCTGTTCCATATCCCCCTGGCCATACCAGAGCGATGCCAGCTTGAGTGCCTCGTCGCTCGAAAGAGGCTTGAGGCCCGACCGCTTCTGCCAGGCCTGGATCGACTCTTCAGGGAGACCCAAATTCTCGGCCAGGCGGGCCTGCTCGGTCAGACGCCAGACCGGGTCGTTCCGTCCCAGCCTGCCTGAGCGCAGCAGGTCATAGACCTCCTGCGGCAGCCCCATCCCTTCGGCCACGGACAGATATTCCTGTTCCAAGGCCAGGTCCGCTGTCCCTTTGATAACTGCCTGTTCCAACAACTGCTTGCGCAGTGGGAATTCCTGCAGGGCACGGGAAAGCTTGAGAGTCTCGCCGTAGGCTGCGTGGTCACCACGAAGGGCCAGAAAGTGCCAGTGTTGCAAGCCCAGATCGGACCGCCCGGCCCAGATGGCGGTCTGGGCGGCTTTACGGCGCCAGGCTAGGTCATTTGGCCGTGCCTTGACTGCCTTCTCGGCCACTCCTAACGCTTCCATCAAACTACCGTTGGCCAAAAACACGGTGTGGGCCAGTTCAAACAGGTCCTGCTCAAAAACAGTACGAATCTCCGGAATGGTCTGCGCCTGTTCTGCACCGGCTATTGCCGGCACCACCTGTGCTGCAACCAGCAGCAGCCCTGTGGTTTTAAACAGTCCGGACCTCATGGCTGCACCTCGTCCGTATCAGGCGGTGACGACATCCCCAAGGCACGCCGCACATACTTTCGGGCCAGATCGGGCCGATTTGCGGCCAGGGCCAGTCGGGTCATGGCCAGCAGGGTTTGACGATCGTCGGACAACGGCTGGTAATATTTTTCTGCAGCCGCCATCGCCTCCTGCAGCAGGTTGCCGGACTGCAGGGTCCTGATTCCGCTTAGGAACAGACGGCGCTGTTCATTGCGACCTGCAGCGTTTGCCATCCCCTTAAAATAGAAGACGGCAGCAGCCCGGTAATCGCCTTTACCCAAGGCGATCTCAGCCGCGACGACTACTGAACCGCCACCCCGCCGCAGAGCGCTCTGCTCAAGCAGACCCTCCAGATAGCGGGCAGTCTGCTCATCACCGGCACGCCGGGCATCACTCATATACTGAGCCAGTTCGTGTGGAGAGACACTGGCTGGCCGCAGCTCCTCAATCTGGGCGGCATACCGATGGCGCGCCTCATCCCACCCCGGCTCCCCAATCACTAGCAGCTCCAGCTCCTGCCGCCGCAATTCGTAGCGGAGCTTCCGGATAGCCTGTTCCTGGTCGGGATTCAGACTATTCCTTATAGGGTAGTTTAAGATGCGGGCCGCTTTTTCGGTACAGCCTGCTGCAAGATAGCTTCGTACCAACGGGATCACCAGCTCGGTATCTCCATTGCGCAGCCGCACCAGCGCCTCCAGATACCGCTGCTGGGCCGGACTGGTCACATCGGGCGCAGCCAGCAGCTTGTGCAGGCTTTTCTCCGGGTAGAGCATCACCAGCAGCAGCAGCCCCAGCCCGACCAGACCGCCGATGGCCAGCGGCCCTGCAAAACGTTCCCGTTGCGGTTTCTTATCGGCAAACAAGTGCAAGGTCGTAAGTTCCAGCAAAGAGCGGGGCAGCCAACAGCGCCCCCTCCCGGGCCACGGGCAACGGCTTGCCCCGACTGAACAGGCTGCAACCTACGGCGTTACCGAACCGGACCGTACCGTCAAGGTGGGCAGTCAGGGTCAGCTCCATGCCGCTCTTGCTCCGTTTGAACCGTTCGATCCTAGCTGGAAGCGATGCCAGCCAGGGGATGGTGGGGGGTGTCGACGACATCTGGAGAAATGCTTCACCGCCCGGCCCAAGATGGATATAGCGCTGATCATTGTGTTCATTGAACCCCAGCACATTGCGGCTGGCCAACAGATCCGGATAGCCGGCGCTCAACGGAAGCCGCAGCTGCCGCAGCTCCCCTCGATTACGAATCAACCAGCCGGAGCCGGAACGGGCCACGACGGTATGATTGAAGTCCAAGACTTTGTTGACATAGTCAGAGGTAAAAATGACATGGGGTTTCTGGGCCAGGGCCCACTCGTATACCTCTTCAAGCGCACGACGGCCCGCTTCCTTCGTCACCGAATAAGTATGGTAGTAAATGTTGATCGGCTTCAGGCGGCGGGGCGTATCGGTAAGCTCAAAGGTCTCAATCACCCGGCGGTAGCCGTAGAAAGGACCGGTCCATTCGTTGGTATATACGTTTTCGTTCTGGTTAGGTGCATAGACCTGAAACCAGCCCCCTCTCTCAACCCCCAGCGGAGCAACCGAGGTAACCGACCTGTTCGTTTTCAGCATTAGGGTATAGCCGCCATTGATGTTGCCTAGGTTGGCGCTGTAGCTTGCTGCCAGTGCATCAGAACCCGGTGTGCAGTCTCCTGACCATTGCAGCAGTCTGGTTTTTTTGCCAGGCGGTAGCAGGGTACGGTCAATAAAGGCTGCTGATCCAGCAATCTCTGCATCAAGATTGAAGCTATAGCCTGGAATCGGCAGGTACTGGGCATTGTAACCGCGCTTGGCGGTCTCGGTCTGCTGCCAGTAAAAGGGATGTGAAAAGGTGTGGCTGCCGGCCTCGATCCAAGGAAGTTTGAACACTGCACGGGCCTCGTCCCGGTAGGTCTGGATATGCTTCTGTGCAACGCCAGTATCACCCAAAGTGCTGGTAATAACTGAGTAGGTTGTCGGTATTCGGTACTTGTTCAGGATTCGTTCACGCAGCTCAGTCACCGCCAACGGTCCGCCAGGTCGCTCCACCCGGCTTTCAAATCCGTCGGCGTCAATATGCACCAGCAGCAGGCGCAGGCCGTTTTCGGTGGTCACATCAGGTGCCGGCAGGCCACCAACCCGCAGGGCGCGGACCATCAATATGAAGGGATTGACTACCCATCGCTCCACATCATTTACCAGTTCGTTAACGACAAACGGCTCCAGGACGTAGCCACCCCAAGGGGTCAGCGCAGCCGGCTCGCTCTGGGACCTCTGACCGTTTTCCAAAACCAGCAGCGGTTCACTCCGGTCAAAACGGAGCGCAACAGACTGCTCGCGCGACGGGGCAACTGCCTTTTCAAAACCCATCAACGGGTCTTGCACCAGTATCTGCTGTCTGCCCTGCCAGTCCGCCGTCGGGACCACCACCCCGTTCATCGCCTTGGCAAACAGCTGGGGAGGCACCCCGAAGCGGTCCAAAAACAGAAGCGGCAGCCCATCATCCCGTTGGCGGGTCAACCAGGAGAGCAGACCTTGCCTGGTGCCAGAACTGTCTGAGTTAGGCCAGACCAGTACTCCGGCGTAGCGCCCCTGCAGAATGTCATCAGGCAACGGCTGACGCAGATCATGCAGCTCTACCTGGTATCCCAGATAGTTGAGCGGCATCACCGCGAACCGATGTAAATTGGTGTAGATCGGATCGGACCCCTCGCTGCCGTCATACAGCCCCAGAATCTTCCTCGGCAGCACCTCAACTGTACCAACCCCTAATGATGTCAGATCCTTGTCGGTCACCCAGGGGATAAAGCCCAAGGCCTTGATCTTTTCGGCGGTTTGACGAGCAAGCCCACGATTCTCGGGAGTAACATAATCTATGATTATTACGGGCAATCCGACCTTCCGGACCCCGGCCAACTTTCCCAGCAACCAGCGACGATCGCTCTCCGGGACCTCGCGGTAGACACCGGTTAGCGGATCAAAATCCTGGAACAGTGACTCGGCGGCCAGTGCAAAGGTAACGTCCTGCAGACGGTCCAACACCTCAAATCCACGATTCAGGATCAGACGGGCCTCTGGATGGCGCTGCTTGATGCTGCGAATAATCTGCACCAACCCCGACTCCAGGGCCTGGTGACGATTTTTATCGGTAACCAGTTGGTATGAATCCAGAGTATCCAGAAAGAACCCGCGGTAACCGGCCTTCCAGAGCGGCTCCACCACCTGATTAAGAAAAAAGTCGCGCCAGGCCGGATTGGACAGGTCCACCAGCTTGCTGTTCCAGGCCGGGTTCACACCAATCAGCCAGTCGGCTTGTATCCGTGGATAAAAAGCACGTTGAGGCCCCACCTCGCCCACACTGACATAGGCAAACAGCTCACTGTGCCTGCTTTTGTACGTTTGAGGGTGGATAGCGACAGCATCGGGCTCAACCACAACGATATCAAAGGCCTGCAACTCATCAAAGGGAGGATTCTCGGCGTAATAGAAGGCAATGCTGAAGGGCCCCGGCGGGGAAGCAAAGCCGGGTACAGCAGACACAGCACAGCAGAGCAACAGCCCCAACAAAACACTCAACATCCGTTGCATTGGTAGTCCCAAACGATCATAGCAGTTTCATCCTAGCATGAATTCACGCATGACGCAACCTTACAGGTCTATTTTGTCCCCTAAAAGCAGATCGCTCTTTACCCTTGACAGCCCCACTATTATCTGCTAGAAGATGGCCCCTTTCACCACCGTCATCCAGGGGTCCATCACATTTTTCGGAGCTGTCATGGCAACCAAAACCACAAAAAAAGCGGCCCCAGCGGCCAAGGTGACTGCCGCAGCCAAAAGCGCAGCCTCTGCAAAGAAAGCCGCTGCGACCAAGAGCACAAAAAAGCCCGCAAAGTCCTCAACCAAGGCCCCCGTAAAGCCTGCGACACCAGCCGAAACCAAGACTGCAGCCAAGCCGGCCACATCCGTGCCCAAGCCGGTGGCAAAAAAACAGCCAACAGCTGCTGAGAAGCCGACTCCTGTCGACACACAACCAGCGTTGTCCAAACCGCTGAAATGGGATGAAATCCGCCTGCAGTTGCTGCAACTGAAGGAAGCCACGCTGCGGGAGATCTCACGCTCAATCAAGAGCGGATCCGAAGCCAAGGTGGGCGAAGAGACCACCGGCGACATCTACGATCAGGCATCTTCGGAACGCGACCGGGAGCTGGAGCTTATCTTGAGCGACCGGGAACGCCAAAAACTGCATAACATCGATGACGCGCTGCTGCGGATGAAGGAAGGCGAATACGGCATCTGCGAAGAGTGTGACGAGGAGATCCCCTTGGGACGGCTGAAGGCGATGCCGTTCACCCGTCACTGCGTCAAGTGCAAGTCGGACCTGGAGCGCTTGCAGGCCCAGACCCGCCGTTTTGAGGAAGAGCGTGCCTACCGTGAAACACCGCTGGGGGATGAGGAGGAGGCCTAGTCCTTCTGTCCGCAACCTCCCAGCATTCGCAGCAGCAATCCGCGTTTTACCACCAACGCCTGGTGGGGACAGAGTTCACGACAACACCAGCAGCGAATGCAACGCCCTGAATCAACCTTCAGGGCGTTTTTCGTTATGCTGATGGCATGGGGCGGGCAGGCATCGCGACATATGCCGCACAACACACACAGCTGCTGATCGGCCGCCGGCAGCGACGTTAATTGATTGCGCAGCAGGTCTTTGAGAAACACCGGCAGGCCGAACTGCACGTCCAGCCCCCCAGGCAGCCGGAATGGCGGCTCGACCGCTGCAAACGGTTCGCCAAACAGCTCAATCTCATCCCAGTTCGCACCAGGCAGGTTACGGCGACGGGCCTCCTGCTCAACCGGCAACAACTCATACGGGATTCCGGCCAAACGTCCGGCCACCACGTCCACCGCCACCGGATGAGTACCAGCCAGCAGCCAGCCCAGCTGACGCGGCGTGCCGCTGCTGGGTCCGTCCCCCTCCATCGCACAGATGCCGTCAACGATGGTCAAGGCCACTGGCCGCGCCTGGGCAATCTCCAGCAAGAGGCCGGCAAAAAGCTCCTTGGAACGGCCAGCGGTCAGATGCAACCCCGCCTTAGCAGCACCCACCACGGTGCCGTAGAGGTTCTTTACGCCGCAGGTCAGGGTCATCATCTCGTGGGTTTTCAGTTTGGGCAGATTGATGACCACATCGGCTGCCAGGTACTCCCGCGACAGTTCAAACTGGCGAAAAACACCGCTGCCGCTTACCCGCTGTGTCTCCTGAAACACAACCAGCTGGGCACCCAGCTCTCTGGCAACCGCCGCAATGCCGCTTTTTTCGGCCACCCGCTCCAGGGTCCCGATCCCCGGGCTATCGCCGATCAGCACCGTTCCACCGGCCCGCTGCACCAGTTCAGCCACTGCCTGTACCAGCGCCGGATGGGTGGTAACCGCTGCTGAGGGCGGTTTTGCCGACAACAGGTTAGGCTTGAGCAGCACCCGCTGCCCGGAGCCGACAAACGCGGCCATCCCTCCCAGTGGGGCCAAAAGCTGCGTCACCTGCTGGCGAAGCTGCTGCAAATCATAGGATGTACAGCGCGCGAGCGCTACCGGTTGCATGTTTATGTTCTCCTTGCACTTTTCGAATCTTGGGTTACACTACCACACAGCAAAGGAACGGCAACCAGACTCCAGGCACCAGGTCCCTATGAAATCAGCCACAATTGAGCATTACGACATATCACTGCTTTACGTTGAGGACGAAAAGGTCACCCGGGAACAGGTTTCCCGTGTCCTGCAACGTGTTGTGACCGAACTGCACGTAGCAGAGAACGGTCGCGAGGGTCTGGCCCTCTACCGTGAAAAACGCCCCGATATCGTGCTGAGTGACATCATGATGCCGCTGATGAACGGTCTCGAAATGTGCCGCGCGATTCGTCAACTCGATCATGACAGCCAGCTGATCATGCTGACCGCCTACAGTGACACCGAATATCTGCTGGAATGCATCGCCCTTGGGATCAATCAATACGTCCAGAAGCCGGTGGATTTTGCGCGGCTGACCAGTGCCATTGAGACCTGCAGCAATTACGTCCTGCTTAAACGCAAGATTCAACAGCAGGAAGAGCGCATTCACCGCTTGTCTCAGGCCGTTGAACAGGCGCCGGCACCGGTGATGATCACCTCGCTGAACGGCTCCATCGAGTATGTTAATGTCATGTTCTCCCGCATCTGCGGCTACACAGCCGAAGAAGTGATGGGCCGCAACCCCCGTCTGCTGAAATCAGGCCTGAATCCCCCTGAGATGTATACTGAGCTGTGGCAATCGATTGTTGCTGGACGGGAATGGCAGGGAGAGCTTGCCAACAAGCACAAAGATGGCTCCATCTTCTGGGAAACCGTTAAGATTTGTCCACTGCGGGACAATAACGGTGAGGTAACCGGCTTTCTCAAGGTTTCCCAGGATATCACCGCACGCAAGCAGTACGAGGAAAGCCTTCACTATCTGGGTACCCACGATCCGCTGACCGGGCTCTATAACCGGGCCTATTTTGATGCCGAGCTGCAACGCCTCGACAACAGCCGCGACTTCCCGGTCAGCATCGTGGTTGCCGACATCGACGGCCTGAAAGCGGTCAACGACTCCCAAGGCCACGCCGCCGGCGATCAGTTAATCAAGGAGGCAGCCGAGGTATTGTTGTCAGCCTTCCGGGCAGCCGACGTCGTGGGGCGCATCGGTGGTGATGAATTCGCCGTCCTGTTACCGCGCACCGATCAGGATGCCGCACAGACCGCCATGCAGCGGATCAGGGAAAACGGCGCTGCCGAGCGGCAGCTTTGGTCAACCGCCCGGCGCTTGTCGTTGGGCATGGCCACCGCCGAGCAGGCAGGACAACTGCACGAAACGATGAAGCAGGCGGACAAGCTGATGTACGCCGACAAACTTGAACGAAAATCAGGTCGCAGTCCAGCGTCGGAGACCGCCTCATAGAGGCCTGCTTCAGAAAATGATGTTGGGGCGCAGTACCACGGTAACGTTGCTGGCATCGTGATCCTTCAGCGAACCACGGTAACGTTCAGAAGCTTCCCAGATCATGCCGGCATCCAGCTTGAAAGCCACCCCCCAGGACTTGATCGGAAACTTTTTGCCCAGCACATACTCCTGACGCAGCAGCTCTCCTGTTTTGGTGCTGATGTCCCAGCGCACCTCAAAGGCGCTGTTTTTCAGAAATGCAATCGGATTTACCGTAAAATCAAGATCACTGCGACGAAAGCCAAGATAAAAGGTATCGGCAATATCGGGATGCTCGTGCATTTTTGCCCCCAGCCGAAAGCTCCAGGCCAATTTTTCTTCCCTGAAACTCCGCTCCCCCTTAAGTTTCCACTCAACCTCAAGAGAATCATCTGGAATCAGGACATTATTTTTGATGTGCTGATTGGAGTAACTGCACAGGTAGCCCATATAGCCTTTGTTGGACGAAAGCCGCTCCTCACCCTGTTTACTGAAACGGACCATATCACCCACAAACAGTGAAACTGCGTAGGGCTCTTCGAATCCTGCCGTAATCCATTGGAACAGATTCTGGCTCCCACCAATATCACCTGAACGGTAAAAACCGGAAGCGTACTCCTGCAGCGCCACCCCGGTCAGCGGGAGCGGCATGACTGCCACCTCAAGCAACAAAAAACGGGGCACCGGTGAGTTCACCAGCAACCTGCTATAGATCTCGGGTTCGCCCGTACCCGAAAGATCCTGGATCGGTGTTCCGGCCAGCGGGATGTTGAGCGAGAGGTTGGTGTAGTAGAGATCGAGCTCCCAGTCGAGATCGGCCCACCCCAACGGCCGACTGCCGAAAAGGTATTCCCTGAAGCTTCGCTGCTGGATCGACGTCGTTGCCGGTCCACCATCTGCCGTCGCCAACGGGGCGAGCACCAGCATACCCGACACCAGTGCCAGTGTAATCAGCAGTCCCCGCATCGCTCTTGCTCTTGCGCTGTGCAGACATCTGCTTCAGCTGCCAGCCTGATCAGCCGCCTTACACGGTAGCCGGCTCCAGTTGCCAGCAGCGACAGGTCGACGACCGGAACGACTGTCGCACAGATTCCTCTGGCCTGGTCGAACCACGACCGCACGGCCAACCAGCGTACAAGGTCTTCAAAGCGCTCCTTGTTAAACCAGGAAACACCAGTATCCTCATGCACCAGCAGAAAACGGGAGACCTGCGGCAGTTCCAGCAGGGCTGCCAACCGCTCACCCGTATCCTGCCAGGCCGGGTCATTCCAGGCCATCCAGGCTGCCGCTACCGCTCCGCAACGGGCGGCCTGATACTGCCCCCAGCCGCGCTCATGGTCGGCTGAGCCGGCCACGAAAACGGCCACCGGCCGGTGCAGACCATAGGCAGTCAGCGGCTCGTCCCCCAGCGGCGCTGCCAGCTCTCCCAACAGCAGCACCGACAAAAAGGCCCGACGTTCCAGCAGACCACTGGGCAACAGCTCTCGCGACACCCCTGCACGCCGCATCAATTGGACGGTCTTGCGCACAACGGTCGGCTGAAAGGCGTCCCGCAGCTGCTCAACCAACAGCGTTACGTCGGGCTGACCAGGGTTTTCAACCACACTCGCCGCCTGATAGTGCAGCAGTGATTGCATCAGGGCTGGCTCAACAGACGCAAACCCTGCCGGGGTGATTGCCGTCAACTGGGAGCAGACCCCGCAATAGGCCTCTAAAAGCGGCCGATGGCGCAGCTGTACCAGCTCTTCAGCCAGCGATGCCACGCCTCGCCCGGCCAACTCCCGGCAGAGCTCGCCCCAACCGGCTTCCTCAGTATCCTGCTGTTCCTGATACTCCCAAAAGATGTGGAATTCGTAGGGACCAAGTTCAACATAGAGACCCTGTTGGCGGATCTCTGCCGAACTCCGCAGATACTCGAGGCCGCTGGCCAGATCACGGAACGAAACGAACCGTTCCGGGCCACTATCCAGCCCAAGCGCGTCGCCCAAGCCGATATGCTGCTGCGTCTGTGCCGTGGCCTGCCGTATCCAGCCGGCTGTCCGGCCATGGCGATTGTTGTATATCACCAGTGCCCGTTCGGCACCGGCCTGGTTGCTGTAGGCAAAGACATGCTCGTCTACGGTGCCATCGTTGCGACAAAAATCATACAGACAGAACCGGCCGGAACCGGAAAACAGCCATCGTTTTTTCAGCAGCGGAAAGATCCACAGCCGGTGTCCTTCCAGAAGTCCCTGGTCCACCGGTTCATCCCAGTAGGCGCGGCGATACTCCATGCCATATTTTTCTTTGAAACCCTCCAGCTGTCCATGGCCAAACATCGGCAGCCCCGGCATGGTGGCCAGCAAAACGCAGGCCCCGAAATACTTGCCCTGGGAACCGAACTGCTCCACTGCGGTCTTTTCGTCCGGGTTGTTCATGAAGTTGACGAACCGCTTCAGGATCTCAGGATTAAATTCCAGCACATTCTTGATGGTCTGGCGGTATTTGGCGTTTTCCTCATCCTTGAGCATGTTCATAAAGGCCGAGTTGTAGACCCGGTGCATGCCCAGGGTACGCACAAAGTAGCCTTCCATCATCCAGAACGCCTCAGCCAGCAGCAAGGTGTCCGGCACCTCCCGGCCAACCCGATCCACCACCTCACGCCAGAATTCCTGCGGGAACACCGCATCAAACTCGTCGCGGCTCATGGCATACTCGGACCGGGACGGAATCCCGCCCCCCAATCCGCGTTGCGGGAACCAGAGACGCTGGTAATGCTTTTTAGCCAGGGTCATGGCGGCATCAAAGCGGATGATCGGCGTCAGACGCGCCACATGCAGGATGGTCTGCATCACCGCCTCGCGCACCTCGGGGAGCAGATAGTTCAGCTGGGCGGTGTCGTTCCAGGGGATACTGGTACCATCGTTGCCGTGGTAAAGGTAGCGGGTGCGGCCATCCCGGTGGTCGATCATCCGGAAGGCCACCGCGGCGTCGTCCTTGGTCCAGTAACCATCTTCAATCTGGATGGTGACTGACGGGTCGTGGGACAAATCCTCGCCATTGAAACGATAGCCGGGAAACGGCGGGTACTCACTCTGGATGAACCAGTCGGGGTGCTCGACTACCCAGCGGGAATAGATGCCGGTGTGATTGGGCACCATGTCGCTGGCCAGCCGAATCCCCCGCTGCCAGGCCCGCTGTTTCAGGTTATGGAAGGCGGCCTCACCGCCCAGGTCCTCGGCAATTGTGTAGTCGTACAACGAGTAGGCAGAGGCATGGGCCTCGGGGTTGCCGCACAATTCCTTGATCCGGCGAGAGGCTGCTGAGCGCTCCCACAAACCGATCAGCCACAGCCCGGTAAAGCCACGGGCGGCCAGCTGATCCAGCTCGCTGTCCGGCACCTGGTCAAGTCGGGTGATCGGATAACCATGCCAGCGCGAGAGCTGATCGAGCCAGACATGGGTCATCTTGGCCATCAGCACCACGGTGGACATCCAATCGGCATCGGGCGAGAATGCCTCATATTCCGGTTGGTCATAACCGGCCTGATGCCCGGCCTCCAGGGTCTGTCGCCGACCACGGTCCCAAGCATCGTCAGCACCGGCCCTAAACTCCAGCACACGGCTGGGACCAGGCCCGCCCATACCACGGTCGGCCTGTTCCTCATCAAGTATGTCGAAGGCGGTCAAGACCCCCTCAAACAGGTCGCGGGGCAGCAGGTCACCCCAGATTTCACGAATATAGCCCAACTGGCCGGCCAACGAATCCGGCGCGGCCTTGAGCGGTGCCCGCAGGGCCTCCATCAGCGGCAGGTCAAGCCCCGGCACTGGCGGACCAGCGGCCAACGCACCGGCCAGGGCGCCCGCAACCTGAAGATAGGCAGGGACAGACTGGGCCAGTTGTTGATCATCGAACAGTTGCCGGAACGGATCAAGGGCACGGTTTTCGGTTGCCAGGCGCACCAGCAGCATCTCGCGCAAGACCAGCTCAACCTGCAGCTGCTGTGGATAACCACTGACTGCTGCAACCGGCGGAAAGGCCGCTTCAAAACCTTCCAGAGCAGCGGTTACCGCAGGCCGGCCCAACTCAGCCCCGCCACGACGGAGGGCCGTCGCCAACCGCCCCACCTCGCCAAGCTCGGCACACTGCGCAACCAGATAGCGATACACATCCAGCAGCGTCCCGTACAGATGCAGCTGCGCAGCAGTAACCGCTGGCGGCGGTTCTTGCGCTGTTTGCAAGCAGCTGGCCAGCCGGCGACAGGCAACGATGGGGGGATAGCGACGCGCCAAGAGCGGGATCAGCATCTGATCGAGCTGCAGGGCTGTCCGGGCAGCACCCGAGAGATGGATCGGCAGAGAGAAATACGGTAGCGGAAGGCTGGCCATAGGTTGCAGTAGGTCCTTTAGGCCTGATGTGGGGGCTGCAGACCAGCCCCCACAGGAAATGTGGCGGTTATTTTTTCTTGGTTACGGGCTTCTTCTTGGTGGTGGTTTTCTTCTTTACGCGTTTTTTGGTAGTCGCTTTCTTCTTTGACTTACTCTTTTTTGACTTGATTGACTTGCGCGGGGTCGGGTTGAAATCATCCCGGATATTGTTCAGCAGGATCGAGGTTTCCACCAGATTCGGATCAGCCTGTTTGGCTGCCTCCAGCGCCTCGCGGGCCTCGGCCAGTCGGCCGGTCTTCATGTACACCCGCCCCAGGGCATGCAGGGCGCGGGCATGATCGCCCTTCAGGGCAACTGCTTGCTTGTAACTGCCGATGGCACTATCGTACTCCTTGCGGAAATCGTACACCAACCCGAGACGATAGTGATTATTGGGGTCATCGGGCGCCAGCTCGGCCGCTTCCTGCAACAGCAGCACCAGGTCATCATACTGCTTGTTTTTTACGTAGATCGTGACCAGGGCGTTGCGGCTTTCACCATCAGCCTTGGCCAGCTCCAGGGCGCGCTTGTAATGCTCAATCGCCTTGTCACCCTGATCCTGGTTCCGGTAGACCGCTGCCAGCTCACGATGGGCATCCGGGTTGTCAGGAGCCAACTGCAAAACCGCCTGATATGATTCCACCGCACGCGGCAACTCTTTGCCCTGTACCAGAATCCTGGCAAGCTTGAGATGAATGTCGGCACTTTCCGGTTTCAACTTCAAAAACTCTCGGTACTGCTCAATGGCCTCTGCAGTATTGCCCCGCGCCAGCCGAATCTCGGCCAACCTGAGGCGTGCCTCTGCAAACTCGGGCCGTTTCTCGATGGCCCGCTTGTACGAAACCACCGCCTCATCCAGCTGGCCGCGTTTTTCATAGAGTAGCCCCAGGTTGTAGTAAACCTCCGGGTTGTCGCTCTGGCGGTAGCTGGCCTCACGGTAAGCGGTGATCGCCTCACCTTCGCGGCCGGCCTTGTAATACAGGGTGCCAAGCCGCTCATAGGGCGGCACCGCACCAGGCATCGTTTTCAGTACCGAACGATAGGCCTCCGCAGCCCGGTCAATCTCACCCCGGGAAGCCAGCTGGTCGCCCAGCAGAATGCCCTCCGGCTGTGGCTCAGCCGAGTTGCTGGCGACCGTGTCCTTTTTACCGCCCAACAGGCGCTCGTACTCGGCCTGCTTGGTATCACCCTTTTTTTCATAGATATCTGCCAGCAGCAGATGCACTCGGCTGCTACGGGGGTTTGCAACCGCCGTCTTTTTCAGCAGATCCAGGGCGTTGTCCTGTTCATTTTTTTGCAGGTAGAGCTGCGCCAGGCCAAGACTTGCCTGTTCCGAAGAAGGCTCGGCCACCAAGGCCCGGCGGTATTCTTCTTCGGCACGACTCAGCTGCCCCTGGGCCTGATAGACATCGGCCAGACCAACCATGACATCGGCATCGCCCGGCGCCAGCCGCTCGGCCTCGCCCAAATGATAGAGTGCCAGCGGATAGATCCGCTTTTCCAGCATCACCTTGCCCAGTGCCTTGTGGAAGACCGGCGACGGTGCTCCCGCCACCCCCTTGGTCAGCTCGACAGCCGCTTCATCCAGCATCCCGCGCTGAAGATACAACACCCCCAGGCTACCACTGGCCGGCGCAAAGGAAGGCTCGTCCTGTAAGGCACGCCGGTAGGCGCTGACTGCCGTATCGACAGTACCGGACCGTTCGGCCTGCCGTCCCGCCACGTACTGAGCTGCAGCTCCGTCGGGGCAGAGTTCAACGATCCGTGCCTCGTGCATACTGCGCGTCGTTTCATCGTGCAGGCTCGGCAACTTCCTGGCCAGCTCAAGTGCCTCCGTGCATCCTCCGCCGCCAAAATTCCAACTGAAACCTGAAAGCAGCAGCGCCGTCACGCCCATCAGCGGCAGGGCCACCCGTTTTTTGATGTACATAATTGAAATTCCTCGTTTAAAACAAGAGAGTGGCGGCGATTATACACGGTGAGACCAAAAAATACAAACCATTCGGCCGAAGCACTTGCCTTGCTACCGACCGATGGCATACTATGCACTGCATTAATCGGCAGCCCCAAGGGCCGTCATGCCCCCCCAGAGGAGCAGAGAATGAACAAAGACCTTGAGCAGATCATCATGGCAGCCGGCGATCTGCCGACTATTCCGATCGTGGCCACCAAGGTGATGCAGCTGATGGAAGATGAAAACGCCACCGCTGACGACCTGGCCCGGGTGGTAGCCTCCGACCCGGCCGTAGCCGCCCGCGTGCTCAAGATCTCCAACTCCTCCTTTTACGGTTGCCAGCGGCAGATCCAGACCCTGCCCCACGCCATCATGATGTTGGGCTTTGTCACCCTGAAAAGCGTCGTTGTGGCGGCCTCGGTCAAACAGGTCTATCACCCCTTTGGCCTAACGGAAAAACTGTTATGGGAACACTCCTTCGGCGCCGGCCTGGCGGCCCGGATCATCGCATCCGAGACCCGGGTGGTAAACGCCGAGGAGGCCTTTCTGGGGGGACTGTTTCACGATCTGGGCAAGATCATCATGAACTTCCTGGACAAGGAAAAATTTCAGGAAGTCATGCAGCGCAGCTATAACGATGGCATCGACTTCGAGCAGGCGGAACGGACGCTGTTTCCCTATACCCACGAAGAGGTCGGGGCACTGGTGATCAAGAAGTGGAACTTTCCCGACCACCTGATGAAGGCGGTCATGGCCCACCACAGCCTGGCTCTGGCCGAAGATGAAGACCCGTACCTGGTGCGCCTGACCTGCGTGGTCAGCCTGGCCAACATCTTTTGCCATCGCTACGGCATCGGCACTATTGCCGGAGAGGAAGAGATCGACGTCGCAGCAACGCTTCCGGCCACCACCCTGGGGCTGACCGCCGAAAAGATTGAAGAGCTGCTGTTCAACTTCAAAGAGGCCTACGACAAAGACCAGACCTTTTTCACCTAGGTTCCGGAGACCGTGTCATCGTCTTCGGCCAGGTGCTCCAGGATGGTCTTGCGCAGCTTACCGCTGGCCCGTTGGCGGGCCTCCTCAGAGATCTGCACCGTGTCGTCCTGTTCGTCCGGCTCACCGTGCCCGGCATGCCAGTCCGTCGGCCAGAATCGGTCTCGCGCGGGTTTGCGCCGGTCAATCTCCCCAGTCTTAGCGATACCAGTCACCGCTTCGGTCATCTCCCCCCTCCTCGGCATGGCAGTTGATTTCCTTGGGCTTACCTTGGTATATTCAGTCACCATGCTACTACCTACAGATCGAGTATTGCCATGATCCGACCAATCCTCACCTTTCCCGACCCGCTGCTCAAGCAGAAGGCAGCGCCGGTTACCCTTATCAGTGACGAGATACGCCAACTGGCCAGAGACATGGCCGAGACCATGTATGACGCCCCTGGTGTCGGTCTGGCAGCACCGCAGGTTGGTGCACTGCAACGGCTGATCGTGATCGATGTGGCTGCCAAGGACGAGGCGCCCCAGCTGATCACCGCCATCAACCCGGTCATTATCCAGGGTGAAGGCGAGGTCTACGAGGAAGAGGGCTGCCTGTCGGTGCCCGACTTCTCGGCCAATGTCCGGCGCTACGAGACGGTGGTTGTCAAAGGGCTGTCCCTTGACGGTCAGGAGCGGGTCTGGCAGGCCGACGGCCTGCTGGCTATCGCCTTCCAGCACGAGATCGACCATCTTGAAGGTACTTTGTTTGTAGATCGGCTATCGCCGCTCAAACGTGAACTGTTTATCAAAAAATCGAAAAAACGGAGCAACCCATGACCGGCTGGCGCATCATCTTCATGGGCACACCGTCCTTTGCCTGTCCCACCCTGCAGATCCTGTTGGAACGCGGCGAGAACGTGGTCGGCGTCTTTACCCAACCCGACCGCCCCAAGGGACGTGGCCAGAAGCTGCAGCCGCCGCCGGTCAAGGAACTGGCCCTGCAGCACGGCATACCGGTCTATCAACCACTCAAGGTCCGCGTACCAGAAGTGATTGAGCAGATTCGTGACCTGAAACCGGACCTGATCGTGGTGGTGGCCTTTGGCCAGATCCTGCCCAAGGCGCTGCTGGATATCCCGCCGCAGGGTTGCGTCAACGTCCACGCCTCACTGCTGCCCCGGTACCGTGGTGCGGCTCCTCTTAACTGGTGCATTGTCAACGGCGAGAGCGAGACCGGCGTGACCACCATGCTGATGGATGTCGGCCTGGACACCGGCCCGATGCTGCTGAAAAGGAGTACGCCGATCGGCCCGGACGAAGAAATCACCACGCTGCATGACCGGATGTCGATCTTGGGAGCAACACTGCTGGGCGAAACCCTGGACGGTCTCAAGGCCGGCAGCATCACCCCCGAACCGCAGGATGACGCCCAGAGCTGCTACGCCCCGCTGCTCAAGAAAGAAACCGGCCTGATCGACTGGAACAAACCGGCCGGCGAAATCCACAACTTAGTTCGGGGGCTGGCCTCCTGGCCCGGCGCCTACACCTTCCTGCACGACCAGCCGCTCAAGGTTCACCGCACCAGTCTCGGCAACGGCAGCGGTCCGGCCGGCACCATCCTGAATGCAACGCCTGACGGGATTGAGGTAGCCTGTGGTCAGGGCTCACTGTTGATCCGTGATCTGCAGGCCGCCGGCAGCCGTCGCATGGACGCCGCCAGCTTTCTGGCCGGCCACCCGCTCCCGCCCGGCACCAAGCTGACCGCGCCCCCGGAGCACAACCCGTGACCGAACTGCAGGCAACCACCGCCGCACCGCGCAAGCGGCTTTTCATCGCCCTGATGGGGCTGACCTGCATCGTGCTGGTGGGACTGATTTTCCTGGCCTGGTGGATTCCCAGCCGCGGTCTGGCCAACATCCACCCCGACCTGCCACGGATCGTCGGCCTGATGGTGCTGGCGCTTTCCGGTACCGCCATCTTAGGCACCGGCCTGCTGGTGCTGACCACCGCCCTGGGCAAGGATATCTTCTTCACCCGCTTCATGCGGCTGGTGGTGATCAAATTTCTGCTGCCGGTGATTGAGTTTGTGGGCAGGATTCTGGGGCTGGATAAAGACCGTATTCGCCAGTCATTCATTGCCATGAACAACTCGCTGGTGACCTCACAGCGCTACAAGGTGCGGCCGGAACGGGTCCTGATCCTGTTACCCCACTGCATCCAGCTGTTCGACTGCGAGATCAAGGTGACCGGTGACGTTAACAAGTGCGTGATGTGTGGTCGTTGCGACATCAAGGGGCTGGTGGAGATCGGCAGGAAATACGGAATCGACATCTCGGTGGCCACCGGCGGCACCCTGGCCCGCAAGGTGATCGTCGAAAAACGGCCCAAACTGGTGTTGGCTGTGGCCTGCGAACGGGACCTGACCTCCGGCATCAAGGACTGCTACCCGCTGCCGGTGATCGGCATTCTCAACCTGCGCCCACATGGCCCCTGCTTCAACACCATGGTGGATGCGGCCGCCATTGACGCCGCCCTGCAGCAGGTACTGGAGCTGCCGGCACCCGCCTCAGACAATCCGTAACGAATCCAGCTCCGGCTCCTGCAGGTCGTTCAGCACCGTCAACTCGCTACGCCGCCCGTCTTTCTGCACACTCAGCCGGCCCAGCTCCCCCTTGGGCGCCCTGGTATAGCGCAACAGTATCCGTCCCGCCAGCTGTACCGCAGCCTGGTCAGGCTCGCCAACCAGCAGCACCAGCGGCCCACCGCCCTCGGCCCAGCGCAGGGTCGTCTCTCCCGGACCGATCGAGGCCAGGATAGTCTCGTTGTCGGCGCCATCCCGCCCCACTACCAGCTTGCAAGCAGCCGAGAGACGGAAATGACGGCCGGTCCGCAACAGATTGAAATCTCGCACTTGCGGTTGGCACAGATGGTCCAGCAGGTCCTTCACCTTGGGCATATAGCTTTCTTCTGCCAGTAAACAGCCACCACCTGGTTGAGGATACTCATCCACCCCCAGCTCGGCCGCCAGCCGCATCTGGTCTTTACGGCCACGACCGCGAATCGCCGGTAACTGCTCCCGCTTGACCCACCCTTCCGCCTCCGGGATGGTGGTCTTCAGATACTTGGCCGAGAGCGGCCGCAGCAACAACCCGCCCAAGCCGCACTCGCGATTGATCAGATTGAGGGTGTCCAGGCGCTGGCTCATCGGCCGCTGCCCCACCACCTCGCCGGTAAACACGAAATCAGCCTGATGTTCGGCCATCAGCTCCCGGGCGCAGCGCAGCATGAAGGTCTTACAGTCGATGCAGGGGTTAAGGGCACTGCCGTAGCCGTGGCGCGGGTGGCGCAGCATCTCCAGAAATGCCTCGCCCAAGGGAATCGAACGGAACGGGATGTCGTAACGTGCCGCATAGCGGGCCGCCACCGGCTCACCGTCCAGAGTGGGGGAGCAGCCGAAAAAGGGGGAGGTAAAGTTGATGGCCAACACCTCTATCCCCTGATTTTGCATCACTTTGGCGGCTAGGATTGAATCCAGACCACCGGAAAACAGCCCTAAGGCACGACGTTGTTGCATTAATTTTTCTGTCCTTTGCTCGAAAAAAACCTCTTCGCCATTTACATCTCCACGCGCGTTACCACCCCCTGCAGACGCGCAGCAGGCAGTTTGTTGAATTGCACAAAGTTGGGTGTCAGCTTCTTGATCACCGCAAACACCTTCCAGATCGGATTCAGGGTGGTGATATCCTCGATACCGTAGAAGATGACCTTCTCGGTGATGCCATGTTCATGGATCAGACGCTCGATATCCAGCACCTCCATATAACCGGCCTGCACCTCAAACCCCTCCAGCCCGCTGGCGATACCGGTAGTATGCCGACATTCCACCCCGAACGGTTCGTCGGTCCGCACGATGGAGATCATCACATTCCGCTCGTAGATAATGTTGCTGCGGATCACACAGTGCACCAGATAGGGCGGAATCACATCCAGGCCACGCACAAAAAACAGCGCCGTGCCGGGGATATTACGCCCCTTGGCATAGATCTGCTCGTAGGAAAGCGTAAAAACCTCCAGATCCAGCGGCTTCAGGGCCTGATACAGCGCGCGCTGTCCCTTGGTCCAGATCATGATGGTAACAAACGGCACCGCAGCCAGGATGATCGACCAGTAAGCCCCATGGGGGATCTTGGAGAAGGTGGAGATAAAGTAGACCAGATCAAGCAGCGCCACCAGTACCACGATCGGCACCTTCCACTTTTTCATGGTCTTGGAAAAGATGATGATCATCATGGTGGCGGTGATGGTCATGGAACCGGTCACCGCCATGCCGTAGGCCGCAGCCAGATTCTCCGACTTCTGGAAGAAAAACATCACAAAGATCACCGCGATCATCAGGGCCCAGTTGATGGCGCCGATGTAGATCTGTGACCGGATATGGGTAGAGGTATAATCGACCTTAAAAAGCGGCATCAAGCGGGTGGTGATCCCCTGGTAGACGATGGAAAAGACGCCGCTGATGATGGCCTGTGAGGCGATGATGGTGGCCATGATGGTCAGGCAGAGAAACGGGATATACAGCAGCGGCGCCTGATGCTTGACCATCGAGAACAGGATGTTTTTCGTCTCGGGATGCTGGGCGATGAAGGCGCCCTGGCCCAGATAGTTCAGGTAGAGGGCGAAGAAGACGAAATACCAGGCCCGCACGATCGGTTTACGCCCCAGGTGTCCCATGTCGGCGTACAGCGCCTCGCCGCCGGTGGAACAGAGGATCACCTCCGACAGCACGATATAGCCGGCAAAACCGTTGTGATAGAGGAACTCAAAGGCGTAATGGGGGCTGACCGCCTTTAAGATACTCGGCATCTCGGCAATCGAGCCCAAACCGGAGACCAGCAGCGTCATGAAGTAGACCGCCATGATCGGGCCGAAGATGCCGGCCACCTTATCGGTGCCGCGGGACTGAAAGAAGAACAGGGTGCAGGCGATCAGGGCCGCAATCCCCACCAGCAGCCCTTGCTTCATACCGGCCAGGGCCGGGATCAGCTGCAGACCTTCGACGGCCGACAGGATCGAGATGGCCGGGGTGATCACGCCGTCACCCAGGAGCAGTGAGACCCCCAGAAAGGAGAGGAAGCCTGCAAAGGCCAGCATGCGCCCTTTTTTCAGCAGCTTGATCAGGATCTCACGCAACACGATCTCGCCGCCCTGGCCCTTGCGCCCCAACGACATCGCCAGCCAGGTGTACTGCACCGTCACAAGGATACTCATGGTCCAGAAGACCAGCGACAGGATGCCGTAGACATTTTCCAGGGTCGGCCTGGTCAGGGTAAAGACGATCGTCAGGGTATAGATCGGGCTGGTGCCGATATCTCCGAACACCAGTCCCAGGGCCTTGATGATCCCGCCCCAGAAGGAATCATTTTCCTGTTGATGTGACATGCCGCTCCTACAACCGGCAGGTCACATCTCCACGCGGGTAACCACTCCCTGGAGCCGTGCGGCCGGCAATTTATTGAACTGCACAAAATTAGGTGTCTGACGCTTGATAGTAGAAAACAGCTTCCAAAGCAAGTTATTGGTGACGATATCCTCAACACCGTAGAAAATTACCTTTTCCTGAATGCCGTGCTGCTGCAGCAACTGCTCGATCTCGATATGCTCCATGTAACCGGCGCTGATCTCAAAGGCATCCAGGCCTGTTGCCAGACCTCCCTGCAGCTCGCTGATCAGACCGTAGGGTTCATCGGTGCGCACGATCGAGATAAAAACGTTCCGTTCATAGATGATATTGCTGCGGATGATGCAGTGCACCACATAGGGCGGCACCACAGTATACTCCTTGACAAAGAACAGGCCGGTGCCGGGGATATTTCTGCCCTTGGCATAAATCTGCTCGTAGGCCAACTGGAAGGTATCCAGCTCCAGCGGCCGCAGCGAACGGTACAATGCCCGCTGTCCATTGGTCCAGACCAGGATGGTGACCAACGGTACCGAGGCAAGGATCAACGACCAGTAGCCGCCGTGGGGCAGCTTATACAGATTTGAGAGAAGGAAAACCACGTCAACCGCCGTGACGGACAGCGCCAACGGCACTTTCCACTTCTGCTGGGTGCGGGAGAAGATCATCACCATCATAATGCCGGTGATGGTCATGGTGCCGGTCACAGCCAAGCCGTAGGCCGCTGCCAGATTTTCCGACTTCTGGAACACCAGCATGATCATGATCACCAGCGCCAGCAGCAGCCAGTTGACCGAACCGATGTAAATCTGCGACTTGAGGTGGGTTGAAGTGTAGTCCACCTTTAAAAGCGGCAGGATGCGGGTGGTGATCCCCTGGTAGACGATCGAATAGACGCCGCTGATCAGGGCCTGGGAGGCGATCACCGTGGCCAGAATGGTCAGCACCAGAAACGGGATGTACAAGAACGGCGCTTCCCAACGCACCATGCCGAACAGCACGCTCTTGGTCTCTGGATGTTGCAACAAGAAGGCGCCCTGCCCCAGGTAATTAATCACCAGGGCAGCAAAAACAAAATGGCTCTTCAGCAGAATCTGTGGGTAGCCTCAGGTTCTGGCAGGTTGCCAAGTGTATGATACAAGGCGATTTTCATCACTTCAAAGTTTCTGAAACCGTATGCTTTACGTGACGTCACTTTAGCCTT